>OLRG01000032.1_pt1 | contig 151922 bp, 131 predicted proteins | sample 1672331 | NCBI WGS metagenome assembly OLRG01 (sample SAMEA3136672, study PRJEB25190) | human gut metagenome
CGTGGGCTTCCATATCGAGGGAATCCACGGGCTTTGTTGCGCTTTTTTTTACAGCGCCTTTTTTGCAACCCATTTCATACACATTTATACAATCCTCTTCTATGCAGGATTTGTTAAAATTGCCTATGACATTTTTAGAAAAAAAGTGTTATAATGTATATAAGAAACAAAATAAAGTTGTATTCACGATTTAATGTGGAAGGAGCGTTAAAAATGCTAAAAAAAGGCGACGTCATATCATACGGTACAACCGGAGTGTGCAAAGTCGAGGGCGAGTGCGAACAGACCGTCAAGGGTCAGAAAAAGCGCTACATAGTCCTAAAACCAGTCCACCAAATCAATTCCACCTTGTATGTGCCGGTAGATAATGACGAGCTTAAAACAAAGTTCAAACCTCTGCTCACAGGCGATGAGATAGAGGAGATCATAAAAGAAATGCCCGAGGAGAGTTCCCTTTGGAAAGAAAGCAGCAGCGAGCGTGCCGAGCTTTATTCACAGGTACTTGAAAGCGGTGACAGAAAGCGACTTGCACAGCTTGTGAGAACATTGTATCTCAGACAGAAACATCTTATTGCGAAGGGCAGACATCTCCATTCATTGGACGAGCGATTTTTCAAAAACGCTGAAAATCTTCTTTTCGATGAGTTTTCAGCCGTCCTGGGCATATCCCAAGACGAGGTCTTCGACTTTATAGAAACCCGTCTGAGCAAAGCCTAAATACATACAAATGACACAATAATATCGGCAAACTAAAAAAAGGACAAACCACAGTGGCTTGTCCTTTTTATTTTCATAAACAATACTCGATTATTCCTTGTCAACGTCCTCAACAGGCTCTTCGATAGCGTCGAGCTGAACTTCAACGTCAGCGTCCTCCTCAGTTGCAGCCCCGTCCTCAGCAGGCTCTTCAGCCTTTTCCTCAGACTTCTCAGCGTCCTCTGCCTTGTCAGCTTCATCAGCCTCGTCAGAACACTCGTCGCAGCCGCAGCAATCGTCGAAATCCTCGTCGAGATCTTCGTAATCGTAGTTTTCAAGCTCCTTGTGCTTTTTAAATGCAAAAATAGCAGCAGCTCCTGCAGCGATCGCACCGAGTGCAGCTATAACTTTCAATCCGCTTGCCATAATAAAACGCTCCTTTTTTGAATATTCCACTCTGAACTGCGTTCAGACTATCTACAGTATAGCATATTTGTTATAAAAAATCAAGACGTTTACAAAAAATACTGATTTTTTATACAACCTGCTCAAAAATTCTCAGTAAGCTTTGACAAATTGCCCACTGCTACATATTCCCCGTAAGGCTCATTATCACGCTAAGAGCCGCCAGTGGAGCTGTCTCACACCGCAGTATCCTAGGTCCAAGACTCACCACAGTGACCCCTGCCTGACTACAGCTCTCCGCCTCATGGCTCTCGAAACCGCCCTCACAGCCGATAAACAAGCCAATAGTCTTTTCCTCGCCCTCACTAACAGGGGCAATGCCTGTCTTGCTAAGGCTCACACCGCCCTTTTCGTAACACATAAAGCTCTCATCGCACTCTTTAAGTTCATCAAGGCACTCCTCGAAGCTGATAAAATTCGTCACCTCAGGCACATATCCCCTGCCTGACTGTTTCGCCGCTTCCAAAGCTATCTTATTGTATCTCTCCACACGCTTTTCATATCCGCTTTTTGCAGGCCTTGAAACGCACCTCGCCGTAATAACAGGTACTATCTTGTATACTCCAAGCTCCACAGCCTTTTGCACTATAAGATCCATTTTATCAGACTTAGGTAACGCCTGATAAAGCACCACATTCACAGTAGGCTCGTTTTCGCTTTTCTCAGCAGAAAGCACATCGCAAACCACTTCCTTATCAGAAATGGACAGAATTTTTGCTCTGTATTCCACCCTGTCCGCACAAACAGTGATGATATCTCCAATTCTCATACGCAAACTTCTGCCGATATGATAAGCATCATTACCCCTGATAGAAATCGTATTCCCCGATACGCTGTCAACAAAAAATCTAGGCATATTCCCAACCAGTGTCAAGCACTGTCCTCCAATCTCAAATCACGATTTTACGCACTTTCACGACGCTTCCGTCGCTTCTTGGTATAGTATACCACACCTTCAAAAATTGTTCAACAAAGTTCACATAACTAACACAAAACTTTCATACGCAGTACATACGGGCAGGGTATTATATAGTTGTCGCAAGGGACAAGACCCACCGAGGAAAGTTCCGAGAGCGGCAGTTGATTTTGGTATGTAGGCTTTTACCCCAAGCCTTCATATATACAGCTTGTAGATTAATTTCTACTAGCTTCTCCCCTATAATTTTTTATTTTTTGGCACCCACAGTTTTCTGTGGGTGTTTTTTTGTCCTGTCGAGGATATCGCAGGACGAACCTATTTTATGACGCAAAAAAGCGGAACGCCCCACACAAGACATTCCGCTTAAATCAAACTATTCTATTTAGTTATATTCAGGGAGCGATTATCTTGCACCCTCAGCAAAGCCGCTGTCAACAAGATCAACAAGACCCTTTACTGCTGCTTCCTCATCTGGACCGTCTGCAATGATCCTGATAGTTGTGCCGCCTACGATGCCAAGTGAAAGGATTCCAAGAAGGCTCTTTGCGTTTACTCTTCTCTCCTCTTTTTCTACCCAGATAGATGACTTGAATTCATTTGCCTTCTGGATGAAAAATGTTGCAGGGCGTGCGTGAAGTCCTACCTGATTCTGTACTACTACGTCTTTTACGAACATACTGATCTCTCCCATTCATTATAATGCTGTTAAACTCCCTAATTAAGGGACTTTTTCAAGATACCCTCAGGTTATTTGATATATTTATTATACTCGACAAGTCTGCCTTAGTCAACGCAAATTTTAGACAAACAAGCGAAAAACCCTTAATTTTCAGCACAATGCTCTAAACTTTGCAACTTTTGCAATTAAACTTGTGATATGTTCACAACACAGATTTTTACATTATATCACTTTGTACAAATTCATTTAACAATTATGTGAAAAATGTTGAAAACCAATGTCACTTTTTATCCTCTTTTTCCTCTAATTTGTGTATAATAGCCAAATCTTTTTCCGTCAGCGGACTTCTTTCCAACAGCTCAGGACGCTTCAAATAGGTGGCTTTTACAGCCTCCTCACGGCGCCATTTCGCTATCTCAGCATGATTGCCCGACAGCAGCACTTTAGGTACTTCCCTGCCGTGCCACACCTCAGGACGTGTATACTGTGGATATTCCAGCAGACCATTATAATGGCTCTCGTCCTCATAGCAATCCGCCTGCGAAAGCGTTCCCTCCAGCATTCTCACAACGCAGTCCACCAGCACCAACGCAGGAAGCTCTCCGCCGGTAAGCACATAATCTCCCACGGATATTTCTTCATCAACTATTTCGTCAATGACCCTGCTGTCCACTCCCTCATAATGACCGCATAATATAAATATGCTGTCAAGCCGAGAAAGTTCCTTTGCACGCTTCTGGGTCAGCGTTTTTCCCTGTGGGGACATATAGATAACGTGAGGCTTTGCCTTTCCAGCTGTTACCGACTTGTAGCAGTTGTAAATAGGCTCGCACTGCATGAGCATACCCTGTCTTTCGCTGTAAGGGGTATCATCTACTCTGCGGTGCTTGTCCTGAGTGTAGTCTCTGATATTATGACACGTTACCGTGAAAATATTCTTAGCCCTCGCTCTGCCTACTACGCTTTCAGAAAGATAATTCTCAAGCATTTCAGGAAAAAGCGTTGCAATATCTATGTTCAAATCAATTCCTCCATATCATGTCAAAAGACTGATAAGCCCAGTTTTTCGAAGCACTGTTCAAATGCTCCTGCACAGAGCCGCCGCTTTTTTCATAGTATCCTATGCCCTGCACAACACCAATAGTCACCACAATAGCGATTATTATCACCACCAATAAGCTCCACAAAGCAGACCTGCGCTTCTTCGGCTTGTTGCCCTCGTTATTATAGTATACCCTCAGACTTGTGAGCATATTGTCAAGCTCCATAAAGCTCAGCCCCTCACCCTTATATGTGTTGGCAAGCCTGTTGAATCCGCTCTCTTTTCTCAGCCTTTTTATAAGCCATTTTTCCTCAGCCCTCGGACTTCTCAGCCGTGGGCTTTCATCTATGTATGCAGTAAAAACTCTCTCGATACATTCAAGCGACTTTTTATGGCTGTTCACCTTTGGAAATATCAGGCTGAACATTCCGTCAGAATAATCTCTGACAAGCCTTTCCAAGTCCTCGTATTTGCAGAACTTCATTAATCAAAAAGCCCCTCCAGCGGAGTTATCTTCATCATACCGTTCTCAATATCAGTTTCAGCCACCACTTCAGGTATCGCAGGAATAAGCTTAACGTTTCCCTTTTCGTCAGTGATGTGGTAAACATCGTTTGCGCCTGTCTGACTTACGTCTGTTATCTTGCCGTAGCTTTCACCGCTGTCAGCGTCGACCACTTCAAGACCTATAAGATCCTGAACAAAATAGCAGCCCTCATCAAGCTCCACATCGTCACGGTCGATATAAAGCACCCTGTTGCGAAGCTTCTGAGCCTCCTCCACAGTGTCAACGCCCTTTACTTTCATTACAACGATATTCTTTGCAACTCTCGAACGCTCTATCTCCACAGGAGTACCGCTCTTATAATATAGTGTGTCAAATCCGCAGAGAAATTCAGGTCCATCACACCATGGCTGTACTTTTATCTCGCCCTTTATGCCGAACACCGATACTATCTTTCCTGCTTCAAGATATTTTTTTACGCCCATTTTGATTACCTCCCGATAACAAATCTTACAGCTTTCTTTTTATAGATTGTAACATATTTTTTTACCCTTTGCAACGCTTTAACTACGCTGTTATGCACATAGCTCAGGATATTTACAAAAAGTTTATTAATTACAATTCGGTTACTCAAAACGAACTTTACGCCCCTCTTTTGTACAAAATCACCATGAAAACCTGTGATTTAACAAAAAATTCACACATAAGAGAGCAAAATGTGTTACAATTTGTAATATATCAGACCGCAGACCAGTGCTTGAAACTGCGGTATAAAAGTTTTTTTGCATATTTTCACTATAAAACACTTGCAAAACATATCGTTTTTTGTTATAATAACAATGTGCAGACATCTGCCCTTATGGGGTAATTATGCCCATGGCAGAACTTAGGTCGAAAATTTTTGCAAGTAGAGGGGAATAACTTATGTCAAACAGATTATTTCAGAGCGTTGTTCATCAGATGCGTGACACTATCGACTGCGTCATAGGCGTAATAGATGAGAACGCAACTATCATTGCCTGCTCTGAGCTTTCACAGGTCGGAACGACTAACGAATTCGTTTCGTTAGACCTGGGCGATTCACACGACATTTTTGTTAGAGACGGTTATACCTATAAGCCATTCGGTGCTCATATGAAACCTGACTATGCTGTTTTCGTTGAGGGAACAGACGAGGTGGCAGCAAAGTATGCAAGCATACTTGCCATTACTCTTTCCAGCATAAAGCAGTATTATGACGAAAAATACGACAGAAACAATTTCATCAAGAACGTAGTGCTTGACAACGTGCTGCCGGGCGACGTTCATGTTAAAGCTAGAGAGCTGCATTTCAGTGCCGACATTTCAAGAGTGGTGCTGCTTATCAGAATACTCTCCACAAATGACGTTTCAGCTTACGACGTTATCCAGAACCTTTTCCCTGACAAGTCCAAGGACTTCGTTTTCAACATCACTGAGAGCGATATCGTGCTTGTTAAGGAAGTGGCAAACGGCGTTGAGTCAAAGGATCTGGAAAAGCTGGCACGTTCTATTTCCGATACCCTTTCAAGTGAATTCTATACAAGAGTCACTGTAGGTATAGGAACAGTAGTAGAGGGCGTAAAGGATCTGGCAAGAAGCTTCAAGGAAGCACAGATAGCTCTCGAGGTAGGAAAGGTGTTCGATACTGACAAGAATATCGTTTCTTATGACAATCTTGGTATCGCAAGACTTATCTATCACCTGCCTACAACACTTTGCGAAACATTCCTCAAGGAAGTTTTCAAGAAAGGCTCTATCGAGTCGCTGGATCATGAAACACTTTTCACTATCCAGAAGTTCTTTGAAAACAACCTGAACGTTTCTGAAACTTCAAGAAAACTGTTTGTTCACAGAAATACTCTTGTGTACAGACTTGAAAAGATCAAAAAGCTCACGGGTCTTGACCTGAGAGAGTTCGACCACGCTATCATCTTTAAGATAGCTCTTATGGTAAAGAAATATCTCTCCGCTAACCCTGTCAAGTTCTAAATCCTACGAGCGGAAAAGAGGCTTGCTTGCCTCTGTAAAACTAAGGCGGTGTAAATTTTGGTAGAGTTTAAAGACGTGTCCGTTACCTATTCAAGCGGTGTGGACGCTCTGAACAAAGTAAACCTGAAGATAAACGACGGTGACTTCGCTTTCGTGGTAGGTCCTTCAGGCGCCGGAAAATCAACACTTATCAAGCTGGTGCTTAAAGAAATAGATGCGACCAGCGGTACAGTAATAGTAAACGGCTTCAATCTGAAAAAGCTGAGAAGAAGAAAGATACCTGCCCTTCGCAGAACTATCGGCGTTGTTTTTCAGGATTTCAGACTTATCCCTACAATGACAGTTTATGAGAACGTGGCGTTCGTGCTGAGAGTTATCGATGCTCCTGCAAAGTACATAAGAAGCCGTGTTCCGTATGTTATAAGCCTTGTGGGACTTTCCGATAAGGCGAAAAGCTATCCGACCGAGCTTTCAGGCGGTGAGCAGCAGCGTGTGGCACTTGCAAGAGCCCTTGTAAACGACCCACAGCTCATCATTGCCGACGAGCCGACAGGTAATATCGACCCTGCGCTTTCATATGAGATAGTAGAGCTTCTCAAAGGCATAAACGAGTGCGGCACTACCATTCTTATGGTTACCCACGAGCATGACCTTGTGCGCTATTTCGGAGGCAGAATTATCAACATCAACAAAGGTCAGATCGCCTTTGACGAAGTGATAGGAGGCTCCAATGAAAGCAAGTAGTTTTAGATATCTTATAAATCAGGGCTTCAAGGGCATTTGGAAAAACAGAATGATGACGTTCGCCTCTTTCTGTATCCTGCTCGTTTCCCTGCTTATGGTAGGCACTTCAGTGCTGGTTTCCATTAACCTTACAAGAATAATCGGCGGTATCGAGGACAAGAGTGAGGTCATCGTTATCGTTAAGGACGGCACAAGTCAGGCTGATATGCAGACCCTTGAAAATAAGCTCAAAGAGGTCGGAAATATCAACACTGTAAGCCTTTATTCAAAGGACGAAGCGTGGAAAAATATGCTCAAGGGCATGACTGACGAGGAAAAGGATTTCTTCCAGTATGCTGACGATAACCCATTGCCTGATACTTACAAGGTAACGGTCAAGGATATCGAGAAGATGAGCGAAACAACCACTCAGATAGAGACCTTTGACAATGTTGACTCAACAAAGTCCCCTACAGCATTTGCTGATATCCTTATCAGTATCAGAAGAGTATTTACGATAGTTGCCTTTGCGGTCATTGTGGCACTTGTTGTGGTTTGTCTGATAATCATTTCAAATACCACCAGAGCAAGCGTTTTCGCAAGACGTAAAGAGATCAACATCATGAAATATGTAGGCGCTACCAACAGCTTTATCAGGATACCTTTCTTTATCGAGGGTATGATAGTTGGTCTGCTTGCAGCAGCAGGCGCACTGCTGCTCACAAAGTTTGCCTACGAGGGAATTTACAACATCTTCAATGATGACTTCAAGCTCTGGAGCATTCTCGGTGTTCAGAATTTGTATTCCTTCAAATCCCTCTTGCTCCCTGTTGCAGCATCTTATCTTATCGCAGGCGCTGTTATCGGTGCGGTGGGTACTTCTATAAGCACAGGCAAGCATCTTAAAGTATAATACATTTGCCAAATATAGACATAAGGCAGGCTATGATCCAACGGGGTTTTTAGACTGCCTTTTGTTGCAGTTTAAAGCATATCCTGACATGAGATAAAAAAGAAAGAACGTGCGGGATAATGCATTAGAGAAAGATAAAAACGTGTAAAAATGGTCTTTTTTAAGACGGAGGACAGGTATGAAAACAGGTATATTCACAATGAAGCGAGTATTGGCTTTCACTATCGCTGTAGTCGCTTCCATGACAATGATCGCAGGCGGTACACAGCCGGTCATGACGGCACAGAACGCATCTGCAGAAAGTCAGGCAATAAAGAACAACAAGAAAAAAATATCCTCTGCCAAGGATAAAATAAGCGAGCTTGAACAAAAGCAGGCTGATCTTGACAAGCAGATAAACAGCACAAAGGACGATATCTCCAAGGAGGAAGAAAATCAGAAAGCTATCCAAGAGCAGATAGAAACTGTTCAGGAAACTATACTGACCCTTGAGGATTCTATCACTGACCTTGAAACTGAGATAGCCGACCTTGAAGAGGCGATCGCAAAGAGCGAGATAAAAATAAAAAACAAGAGAGCTGAGATAGAAAATGGCGTTGTTGACTTCAAACAGCGTCTTAGAGCAATGTATGTTGCCGGAAATAGTTCATACACCGATATTCTTATTGGTTCGACGGACTTTTATGATATGCTTATGAAAATAGAGCTTGTCAAAAGAGTGGCTGACCATGATAATACCATGATCGACGGACTTGTTGAGCTTAAAGGCGAGTATGAATCTCAGGAAGCAGAGCTTGAAGCCAACAAGACTGAACTTGAAACTAACAAAGCTACCCTTGAAGAACAAAAGGCCTATCACACTGAGCAGAAGAAAAAGCTTGACGACCTTTATGCAAAAAGTCAGGCTGTTATCGACCAGCTTGAGGAAGATAAGGCGGCTTATGAAGCCAATAAGGAGCAGATAAACAAGGAGCAGGAAGACTTTGAGGCACAGCTCCAGAAGCTTTACAAGGAGCAGGAGCAGATCAAAAAGAAGGAAGAAGAGGAACGTAAGAAAAAAGAAGAGGAAGAACGTAAGAGAAGAGAGGAAGAAGAACGTAGACAACAGCAGCAACAGCAGAATAATAACGGCAATTCTTCACCTTCTAATGCAAACGGCAACACCTCTAACAGCGGTCAATCTTCTACCAATAACGGTGACTACAATTATACCGACAAGAGCCAGTTTACATGGCCTGTGCCGGGTTATTATCATATTTCCTACGGCGTGGGTTGGCGCTGGGGCGCTTATCACAAGGGTATCGACATCTGGTCTCCCGGAATAAGAGGCGCAAAGATATGCGCTGCCGCTGAGGGTACTGTTATACTCGTCAGCAACACCTGCACACACGATTATGGCAAGAACGGCTCATGCGGCTGCGGCGGTGGATACGGAAACTACTGCATAATCGACCACGGCAACGGCTACTGGACCCTTTACGGTCACTCACAGTATATGAGCGTAACACAGGGTCAGCACGTCAACAAGGGCGACGTTCTGGGTATTGTCGGCTCAACAGGATATTCAACGGGCGACCACCTGCACTTTGAGGTGCGCTTGAACGGTGTGGCTCAGAACCCGTCAAATTATGTATAAACAGGCAAAGCCGAAAGGTCTTGCCCCACAACCAAAGGAGTCTTTTATTTCATGAACAGGCTTTACAGCTTAAAACGTATTCTCACTTTCATTATCGCATTCGCTGTTACTGTTGGTATTGCAGGAAGCAGCTACAATTCTTCTTTGAAGATAACCTCAGCGGACACTGAAAGCTCGCAGGGGGAGGACTATAGCTATACTGAATCTGTGGCTGACGGAGGTCAGCAAAGCGATGAACAAACAGAAAATGACGATAATTCTCAAGAGGAGTCAACAGGTTTTGACATCACACAGTATGCAGAACAGCTAAGAGAGCTATCAAAAAAGCAGACGGAAATAAACGAACAGCTCGACCAATATGATGAGGACATTGAGAAAAGCGAGAAAAAGCAGAAGCTTCTGAAAGAAAAGATAGATTCTATAAATGACGAGATAGACGTTCTCAACTCTTACATGACCGCACTGGAGCTTCAGATAAACACCAATCAGCGAAATATCGATAAGAAGCAGGCTGAGATAAACAAGGGTATAGAGGACTTCAAGCAAAGATTAAGGGCAATGTATATCGCAGGGTCGGACAGCTACACCACAATGCTTTTGGAATCAGACAGCTTTTATGACATACTCATGAGATTAGAGCTTATAAAGCGTGTGGCACACCATGATGACACTATCATTGATAACCTTATAAAACTCAAAACTGAATATGAGGATATGCAAAAGACCCTTGACAAGCAGAAAGCCGAGTATGACGCTCAGTACACACAGTATACACAGCAGAAGGATATGCTCAGTCAGCTTTACCGCTCCAGTACAAAAACACAGCAGGAGCTTAAAGCTAAGCAGAAGAAGCTCAGAGAGCAGAACGAAGCCTATGAGGCGGAGCGTGAGCAGTTTGAGGGCAGCCTTTCCGGCATACTGAAATCGTCAGGCTCAGGCGGAACAGCAAGAGATAACGAAGTTTCCGCCACAATGGCACTTGCAGATGTTAAGCTTGAGGAGCTTCACAAGGAGATAAATGACCGTCTTGACAAGGGTGAAAAGCTTGGAGATACCGAGCCTGATTACTACTTCGCATGGCCTGTTCCGGGGTCTTATTCCGTATCATCAGGCGTTGGCGCACGATGGGGCTCATATCACACGGGTCTTGACATTCCTGCGGCTCATGGCACGCCTATTCACGCTTCATGCAGTGGCAAGGTCATAAAGATAAACACCACCTGCACTCATGACTACGGTAAGGAGGAGTCCTGCGGCTGTGGCGGCGGTTATGGAAACTATGTTATCATCGACCACGGCAACGAATTCATTACCCTTTACGGACACCTTTCCGAGGTAGATGTAGAGATAGGCGACGAGGTGAAAAAGGGCGACGTTATCGGCAAAATGGGTTCGACCGGCTTTTCAACGGGCGACCACCTGCACATTGAGATACGCTATCAGGGTTATATATTGAACCCTGCGTTCTATCTTGATGTTACACAATAAAAAAATCGACCTCTTATGGAAAAACATAAGAGGCCTTTTTTTTATCTTATTTTGAAGCACTCACACGCTTACAAAGACGTGAAATGATCGCTGTGATAAATCTTGTTCCTGCAGTGCAAAGAAGCATTATCACGGGGATAAATGTGACGATATATCTAGGTGGATTTTCCCATATAAGGAAAAAGAGTATAACTCCCGTGAGAGTCACTATGCTGAAAAACAAAGCAGAGTGGCGACGCCTGCCAGCGGCATAAACTGCACCAAACGCCATTGCTATGAGCATTGCACTGTGATAGCCGTCTACATAGCTACCAAGCAAGCGACTGTTCAATACCTCTCGCAAACCTCCTGAGGGGTCGGAGCGTGATAGATATTTGCCATAGGAAAAACCACCGCTGTCCCACGTTCTGGCGACTTTGTGATAAGCCATTTTGCAGGCTTCATAAGGGGTGCTTATGTTTTCAAGGCGGGCTTTTATTTCCCGGATATTCGCCTGCTTTTTGGCGTCATATGTATCAAATGACATTGTGAAGTCAACGTCCTCGTCAACGTGGGTCTTGTATTCGCTGTTAAGGCTCATCATTATCCAGTGTGTAACAGGGAAACGATATTTGTCTACCATTTTTTCATCAGAGATACCCATAGCAAGACCGCCATAGTATGCCGCCTTTGACACGCCAATAAGCAGCATAACAGCCGCAAGGCTCAGGATAGCTCCCCTTTTTACACCCATTTTCAGCACAAAAAATATCATCACTGAAATCAGCATTACTGCAATGCTTCCCTTGACAGTGTTTCCAAGTGCGATAAAAAGGCTTGCTATAAGAGCATAGACAACGCTTTTGGTTTTGTATTTTTCTTTCACCGCAAGGGTCAGAAAATAAAGAGTACAGCTTACAAATATCATGCCTGCTGTGTCAGAATGAAAAAACGGAGTATAAAGCAGCATAACAGGCATAAGTGCCGAAATAATGCCGCAAAAAAGCCTTTGGCTGTTAAGTTTGAATATCCTCTCCCCTGTGAGAAAGGTCATTATTACGCTAAGTTGAATAAGAATTACGTTAAAGGTCTGCCCCGCATAGATGCTCACGTCGCCGGTGAAAAGCTTCCATAAGGCGAAAAAGGGTATCTGCAAATATATCATACCCCATGCGTTAGGGTATTTTGCAGCATAAATACGATAGCTTTCTTTGATGCTCCCCAGATCTTCACCCATGACAAAGCGTTTTGCGAACTCCCCTGTTATTTTTGGGTCAACCATTTCGTAATTGTAATAAAGATAACGCACAAACAATATCTGCAAGGCAAGCAAAATCAAGCAGAAAAAAGCAAATATAAGTCTGACACGCTTTTTGGTAAGCTTCTTTTCACAGCGTTTCAGAGCAATATACAACACTATCGCCGCCGCAAGGAAAAATGGTCCAAGATAAAGCATTTGTATGTTACTGCGTTTTATGTATGAGATAAACACAGTTGCAGTGCAACAGCAGCACACGATCATGCTTGTGACCGCAAAAAATCGGTCAGTTTTCTTCACAAACATTTTTAGCTCCTTATTAGGGTGTATCCTCATAATATATTTTTTACATGAGTTCGCCCTGCTTTTTTATTTTGTCCTATATTTCTACATTTGAATTATATCATCAACGGAAATAAGTTTCAATTATTTTAACAACTGAAATTGAAGGAATTTTTTTAAGTTTTTTTAGTGAAGAAAACAAAAAAATCGCCGCTCTGTTGCAAAATACAGAGCAGCGAGTATTAGTATAAGACCATTATTTTGTGCCGAAGATTCTGTCACCTGCATCGCCAAGACCAGGAACGATATAAGCGTCCTCGTTGAGCTTTTCATCAAGGTTGCCTACATAAATGTCGATATCAGGGTGAGCCGTTCTCAGAGCGTCAAGACCCTCAGGAGCAGCGATTATGCACATGAACTTGATGTTCTTGCAGCCCTTGTCTTTCAAAAAGTCAACAGCCTGTATCGCAGATCCGCCTGTCGCAAGCATTGGGTCGCAGACAATAACAAGTCGCTCGTTTATTCTGTCAGGAAGCTTGCAGTAATACTCATGTGGCTCGTGTGTGACCTCGTCACGATAAAGACCGATATGTCCTACCTTTGCAGACGGAACAAGTGCAAGAAGTCCGCTTACCATGCCAAGACCTGCCCTCAGGATAGGCACGATAGCAAGCTTTTTGCCGCAGAGCATAGGGAGCTTTCTTGTGGTGATAGGTGTTTTCACCTCAACGTCCTCTGTTGGAAGATCTCTCATAGCCTCATAGCCCATGAGCATTGCGACCTCTTCCACAAGTATACGGAACTCTCTTGTTCCGGTCTTTTCGTCACGCATAAGCGTTATTTTGTGCTTTACAAGCGGGTGATTGATGATATTTACGTTTCCCATTTTCCCATTTCCTTTCACAATGATTTATAAATTCGCATTTTTTTGTGTGCAGTAACGTGCGAACACTGTTCGCCTCTGTGATTTTGTTATAATTATTTCTTGGCTGCGTTGCCTTTTTTCTTTGAGAGCATAACGTTTGTAAGAATGCCAAGGATAAGTGCTGCCGCTACTTCTGTGAGTGTTATATCACCGAATGTGAGTGTCAGACCGCCGATACCTGCAATGAGGATAACGGACACAACAAAGAGATTTCTGTTATCGTCAAGGTTTGCGTCCTGTATCATTTTAAGACCTGAAACTGCGATAAAGCCGTAAAGAGCGATACAAACGCCACCCATTACGCAGGCAGGGATAGAATCAACGAACGCAACAAGCGGAGTGATAAATGAAAACAGCATACAGCCTATTGCTGCCGCAAAGATAGTTACAACAGAAGCATTTCCCGTGATAGCAACGCAGGCAACGGACTCGCCGTATGTTGTGTTCGGACAGCCGCCGAACAGTGCGCCTGCAATAGAACCTACACCGTCGCCGAGAAGCGTTCTTGTAAGACCAGGCTCTTCAAGAAGGTCATGGTCGATAATAGAAGAAAGGTTCTTATGGTCAGCAACGTGTTCTGCGAAAACTACCAATGCGACCGGCACATAGGCAACAAAGATAGTTGCAAAATATGAGAAGTCGAACTCTTTAAGACCTTTCAGACCTGAAACAAATGCAAAGTCCGGCAGGCTAACAAATGTTTTCAGTGAAACGCTGCCGTCTGTGAGCATATAGCTGCTGAAAACGCTGAAATCTACTATTTTAAGTGCGTCAATATCACATATATTGCCGATAACAGTGAAGATCGCTGCGGCTGCATAGCCTGCGAGGATACCAATTATAAAAGGTATAAGTCTGAGTGTTTTCTTGCCATATGTTGAGCAAAGCATTACCACTGCGAGGGTAATAAGTCCACAAACAAAAGCCACATATGATGAGCCAACAGGCACGTTGGACACAGTTTCGATGATCTCAGGTGTGCCGCTGTCTGTTGACACTGCATACTCTGTTACCTGCTTTGTAACATCGCCTTTGAGCAGGTCGCCAACAGCATTTCCTGCAAGGGAAAGTCCGATTATAGCAACGGTCGGTCCTATTACCACCGCAGGCATGAGTTTATTGAGCCAGCCTACTCCAACAAATTTTACTACTATTGCGATAACGACATATACAAGTCCTGCAAGCAGTGCGCCTATGATAAGACCAAGCATGCCAAGCTGCATTGAAACGCCGCCTGCAAAAGCCGCCGCCATTGAGCCTAAAAAAGCAAAGGACGAGCCAAGGAACACAGGGCTTTTTCTTTTTGTAAAAAAGATATAAACTATAGTTCCCACACCTGCACCAAACATTGCAGCCGCAGGAGTAAGACCGTTGCCGATAATAAGCGGCACAGCGATGGTCGCCGCAAGAATAGCCAACATCTGCTGAAGTGCGAACACTACCAGTTGACCAGCCTTTGGCTTGTCTGAAACATCAAAAATAAGTTTCAAAATAACACCTCATTCATATTTATTCTTTTCCCATATAAAAGGAAAAATACTTCTTTGCGATACGTTTTGACACAAACCGCCTTTTTAATTTTAACTTATAACAATATTTTTGTCAATGAGCTAAATGCCGTATTTCAGCAGGATTTTTTGTGCGTAATTGCCCATTTTCTTTGACAAAAAAGCCATTTTGCGTTATAATAGCAATTGATATATTGTATTATGTGAGGTAACGACATGAAAAATTACAGATATGTTCTTTTTGACCTTGACGGCACGCTTACTGAGTCGGGCGAGGGCATAATAAATTCGGCTGTATACGCACTGAAAAAGTTCGGCATAGAGCCTGAGATGAGCACGATGACAAAGTTTCTCGGCCCGCCGCTGAAAGACTCTTTCAGGGATTTTTACGGCTTTGATGATGAAAAATGCGAGCAGGCTGTTAAATACTACCGTGAATATTACACCACCAAGGGCATTTTCGAGAACCGTGTTTATGACGGCGTTGAAGAATGTCTTAAAAAACTGTCAGAGGCTGGGCTTCACCTTGCGGTGGCGACTTCTAAACCGCAGGTCTTTGCGGTGAAGATACTGGAGCATTTTCACCTTGCGCAGTATTTTGACTACATAGGCGGTGCGGAGCTTGACGGCTCTAGGAGCGTAAAGGCGGACGTTATCGTGCACACTTTGAAAAACTGCGGAGTTAATGACCGCTCGCAGGTGATAATGGCAGGCGACAGGCATCATGACGTGCTTGGTGCAAAAGCTCTTGGTATAGATTGTATCGGTATGCTTTACGGCTACGGCACAAGAGAGGAGCTTTCTCAGGCAGGTGCAGTGTATATCGCAGAAAGCCCTCAGGCGGCTGCCGAGTGGATATTGGGATAAAGAACGCTCCACAAATTTGACAGGTGTACAAAAGAGCAAAAACCTATTGCAAAAATCAAATGTTTATGATATAATGAAGTAAATATAAGCAAAGAGGAGTTGTTTTCTGTGATAAAGTTTCGCAACCATATAGGGACTATAGGTATATCCACCGGATATCTCAGACAGCTTATCTCGGATACTGCCGAAAGCTGTTTCGGCGTAGCAGGACTTAACGCCTACGGTGCAAAGCAGGGCGTTTCTGCAATGCTAAAAAAAGAGAATACCACAAAGGGCGTTATCATTCGTCAGGACGGCGACGAGCTTATCGTTGACCTGCATATCACTGTGAATTACGGTATCAACGTTGGTGCTATCGTTGACAGTATCATTCACAAGGTCAATTATGTTCTGACAGAGCAGGCAGGAGTCAATGTGAAGTCTGTGAACGTTTACGTTGACGAAATGACGGGTTGACGTTCCGCCTGAGGATATTGATAACAGTATAGGAGGAAAACTATAGTGATAAACGGAGGCTTGCTGCGTGACGCTGTCATAAGTGCCGCACACAGCATATCTAACAAGAAAAAATCAGTTGACGAGCTTAACGTGTTCCCAGTACCTGACGGAGATACAGGAACTAATATGTCAATGACTATAACAAATTCCGTAGCAGAGCTTGAAAATCTCAGCGATGATACAGACTGCTCAGTTGTGGCAAGCACAACAGCTTCTGCACTTCTTAGAGGTGCAAGAGGAAACTCAGGCGTTATACTTTCGCTTATTTTCAGAGGCTTCGCAAAAGGACTTGCAGGCAAAAAGGAAATGGGTGCGAACGAACTTGTTGAATCACTGGAGCAGGGCGTTTCAGGAGCATACAAGAGCGTAATGAAGCCTACAGAGGGAACTATCCTGACAGTTGCAAGAGAGTCTGCGGAGAAAGCAAGAGAAATGCTCCACTCCACAAACGATCCTATTATTATAATGGAGGAAGTTTGCAAACAGGCTGAACTTTCACTGAACGAAACACCAAAGCTTCTCCCTGCACTTGCCAAGGCAGGCGTTGTTGACGCAGGCGGCAAGGGACTTCTCATTATCTTTGAAGCAATGAGAGATGTATTCAAGGGTGGCGAAATAGTAAAGGCTGATGCTCCTGCACAGAAACAGCAGGTAACAGTCGACACATTTGCGGCTACTGTTGGTCAGTATGACTGTGAGATACACTTCACATACTGCACTGAAATGATAATCACAAAGAAAGCTGACGCTGACGATTCATCAAAGCTGAGGGCATATCTTGAAACTATAGGCGACTGCGTTGTAGTTGTTGAGGACGATGAGATAATAAAGGTACACGTTCATACCAACGACCCTGGTAAGGCAATACAGAAGGGTCTTGAATTTGGCTACATCAATCTGCCAAAGATAGAAAACATGAAGCTCCAGCACAAGGCCAGACAAAAAGAAGCAAAGCAGGAGTTCGTTCCTGCAAAGCCTGAAAAGCAGTACGGCTTTGTTGCAGTTGCGGCAGGAAACGGCATTGAGTCAATGTTCAGAGATATCGGTGTTGACTGCATCGTTAAGGGCGGACAGACCATGAACCCGTCCACTGAGGATATACTTGCGGCAATAATGTCATGCCCCGCTGAAACGGTTTTCGTTCTGCCAAACAACAAGAACATCATCATGGCGGCTGAGCAGGCTGTTAAGCTTGCAGACAGAAAGGTATGCGTGCTTCAGACAAGGACTATACCGCAGGGAATGTCAGCAATGCTGGCATTTGACCCTGACGCTGATTTCAATACGAACCGCATTGAGATGACCAATGCACTTGAAAGAGTTGCCACAGGTCAGGTAACATTTGCGGCAAGGGATTCTGACTATGAGGGTCACGCTATCAAGCAGGGCGAGATACTCTGCATTGAAAACGGCAAGCTGAGCTTTGTGGAAAAGGACGTTTCAAAGGCAGCTTACAAGCTCACAAAGAAGCTTGTTAAGGGCGACAGCTCATTCATCACGATCCTTTACGGCTCAGACGTTACAGACGAGGCGGCTGAGGCACTGCAAAAGCAGGTAGCTGCGAAGTTCTCAAATCTTGATGTAAACCTTATAAACGGCGGTCAGCCTGTTTACTACTACATCATTTCTGTAGAATAAGATAACAAGGCGGACGGCGGAAAGGCTGTCCGCTTTTTTATGGAGGAAGTATGGACAATGCTGTGAAGATAAAGTGCCGCAAGTGCCTGCTTGAGGACATGGACGAGAATGATTTTCTCCGTGATATGCGTTCGCACATTGAGGCATATCCTGCGGACAAGAGGGTATCTGAGGAAGAATATCGTCGGCGGTTGGATTTTTGCAAGGGCTGCGAAAAGCTTGTGGACGGAATGTGCGTTTTATGCGGCTGTTATGTTGAGCTGAGGGCGTTGAAGATAGGTATGCGTTGTGCGGATATAAACAAGAAGTGGTAAAGGCATCAAATTTGTGTAGGGGGAGTGGCGCAATTTCTGCTTTGCAGAAATCCGACGTCCCGTTCTGAGAGCGATAAAGTTTGGCTTTATCACGAATTTGTGTAGACGTGCCATGTTGGGAGATATTATGCAGTTCATTGTGCATATACCGCATGGTTGAGCAGTCAAGCAGGTGTGGGACGTCGAGGGCGCCGTCCCCTACAATTGTGAGCTACGTTCTACCGCCGCAAAATCGCTGTCGCTCTTTGCGGGTTTTACTTTGTTTAATGGGATAGGAAAAAGCGGTGCAGAGATTTGTTCTCCGACACCGCTTTATTGTTTCTTTTACTGTTGTGTGCTTTTTTACTTTTCTGCACCGCTTGAGCACAACTCTGGTCAGCTATGCTCATTCCTCACTCCTCACTCCTCACTCCTCACTTACCTCACTCATCACTTACTCCGCCATTGCCTCTTCCATTTCCTTCACAAGCTCTCCGAACATTGCAAGTGCCTCATTGATAGGCTGAGTTGTTGCCATATCTACACCTGCACCCTTAAGCAATGAGATAGGGTCAGTTGAGCAGCCACCTTTCAGGAAGCCTATATAGTCCTTTACCGCAGGTTCGCCATACTTCAATATTCTCTGTGAAAGTGCGATAGCCGCAGAATAGCCTGTTGCATACTGATAAACATAATAGTCATAATAGAAGTGCGGTATCCTTGCCCACTCCAATTTTATCTCATCATCAAGCACTATTCCGTCACCGAAATAAAGCTTGTTTAGCTCGCCGTAAAGCTCGTTCAGCCCCTCGGCTGTCAGACTCTCCCCTGCCGCTACCATTTCATTTATTTTCAGCTCAAACTCTGCGAACATTGTCTGACGGTAAAGTGTGGTGCGGAACTGCTCAAGGAAGTAATTTATAAGATACGCTCTCTGCTTTTTATCCTCTGTATTTTTCAGCAGATACTGCATAAGAAGCGCTTCGTTGCAAGTTGAAGCAACCTCTGCCACAAAGATAACGTAATCTGAATATACCACAGGCTGATTTTTATTTGAAAGATACGAGTGTATAGCATGACCCATTTCGTGCGCCAGAGTAAACATACAGTTAAGTGTATCCTTATGATTGAGTAGCACATAAGGGTGAACTCTTGCACCTGCGGAATATGCTCCACTTGTTTTGCCCTCGTTCTCGTAAACGTCTATCCAGCGGTTTTCAAAGCCCTCTTTGAGTATCGCAAGGTAATCCTCGCCCATAGGTGCAAGGGCTTTCAGAACAGTTTCCTTAGCCTCCTCAAAGGTTATCTTCATATCTGCGTCAGGAACAACAGGCGTATAAAGGTCATAGAAATGAAGCTCGTCAACGCCCAAAAGCTTCTTTCTCAGTGCAACATAATCGTACATATAGTGCATATTGTCATGGACAGCTTCAATAAGGTTTTTGTACACTGAAACAGGCACTTCTGTTCCGTCCAAAGCGGCTTCAAGACTTGAATCATATTTTCTTGCCTTTGCATAGAAGTTCACCGCTTTTATCTGTGCCGACAGTGTTGCCGCACAGGTGTTCTTGAACTTGTCAAATGTGCCGTACATAGACTCGAAAGCCGACTTTCTCAGCACTCTGTCATCGCTCTGCACCAGTGGTATATAGCTTCCGTGTGTGACCTGATGAGCCTTGCCATCCTTATCCACAGCGTCAGGGAAACGCAGGTCTGCGTCAGAAAACATAGAGTAGATATTCTCAGGGGACTGACCCATTTCGCCAGTGAGGGCAAGTATCTTCTCCTCAGCCTCAGAGAGGATATGAGCCTTTTTACGACGCAGCTTATCCAGCGCACGCTTATAAAGCTTCAACTCAGGCTTATCCTCATAGAATTTCTGAAGCTTATCCTCCTCGATAGAAATGATCTCAGGTGTTTCAAAGCTTCCTGCTGAGTTTACTGCAACATAAGCGTTCATAAGCTGACCGATAAAGCCCTGATACTTTGCATTTGCAGTGTCCTCGTCAGAACGTCTTTGAGCATAATTGCCAAGGCTGTCGCAAAGAACAGATATCTCGTCTGAAAGCTGCATAAAATCATAAAGCGTGTCAGCACTCTCGCTAAGTCTGCCCTTGAACGCCGCTATCCTCTCAGGCATAGCCTTCAGCTTCTGCAAGTCCTCCGCCCACTTTTCGTCAGTGGCATAAATATCCTCCAGTGCCCACTTGAACTGTTCAGGCACTTCACTTCTCTTAGGTATTCTTTCCTCGCTCATTTTCATGACCTCGTTTCTATAATAATAGGTATAGGCTTGTCTTGTGTGGTATTGCCTATAATTAATTTGCGTAACGCTGGTTACATTATACTCCATTGACGTACTTTTGTCAAATTAGGGCAGGTGAACTGTAAAATAATACACGATACAAATAAAAATACACCCAGCGGCATAAAGCTATGTGCCAATCTCCTTTGCGAGCTTTATTGCCTGCTTTTTAAACTCTTCATCATATTGTTTTCCTGTTCCCATTGATGACACACTCCTTTGTTTTTATTATACTTTGATTGTTTTGTATGTGTCAAGTTTTATTATACAGGATCGCAACTATGATGCAGGAGATTCAGGACTGATATAATCACAGCATAAGGAAAAGGGCAATGTCCTCCGTGAGTGGAAGGCATTGCCCTTTTTTCCTTTAGAAAAATCAGTTCAATTGTTTTTGCAGCCATTGAAGGCGATACAGATCATCAAATAAAGTGTCTGCTTTGTACTGCTCCCTAAAACTATAATTTCATCATACGATACCCAATACCGATATGTGTTTGTATCAGCGCCTGACTGCTGTCACTCAGCTTTTTTCGCAGGGTAGCCATAAATACACGCAGGGAGGCTTCGCTGTTATCCGCAGGAGTTCCCCATACACTTTGGATAATGTACTTATGCGTCAGCACCTTGCCGACATTCTTGGCAAGCAGGCAAAGCAGCTTGTATTCTATCGGTGTCAGGTGAATTTCTTCATCATCAAGGTGAACACAGCCCGAAACATAGTCTATCCGTAGTCTGCCATTGACAAACTCCGTGACCGAGATGTTTTCGGACTTCATAAGCCGCCTTTGTATCACCCTGAGCCTTGCGAGAAGTTCGTCAACAGAGAAAGGCTTTGTCAGGTAATCATCTGCACCTTTGTCAAGGGCTGTTATCTTGTCCCTTTCCTCGCTCCTTGCACTGACTATGATGATAGGAACATCGCTCCAAGTGCGTATATGCTCTATCACCTCAACGCCGTCAATATCAGGCAGTCCAAGATCAAGTATGATAATATCAGGCTTATGCGAAGCGCTGAGCATGATCGCTTCATTGCCCCTGACAGCAGTAATAAAGCGATAGTCGTTCATTTTAAGAGTAGTTGTAATAAGATTTCTGATAGGCTTGTCGTCCTCCACCACCAGAACAAGATATTCATTCATTTAGATCGACCTCTCCTATTGGCAGAGTAAAGCTGACAACTGTACCGTTTGGTATGTTGTCGCTGACAGATATAGTACCGCCGTGTGAAGTAATAATTGACCTGCACAGTGCAAGCCCCAGCCCCAGACTTCTTCTGCTGTCTGAGGAACGGCTGCCGCCCGTATAGAACATATCAAATACCCTTTCTTTTTCTTCATCGGAGATACCAGTGCCGTGATCGGACACGGATATCACAACAGTATGCGCATTTTCTCGGCGCACACTGACGGTAACATCAGAATCTTCATCACTGTACTTGACAGCATTATCCATAAGATTGACTATGACCTGTACGATGAGGTTCGCATCTGCCATAACGGGGATTATCTCGTCATACATATCAACGATGATATTTCGCTTTGGGTGAGTGCGTTTGGTGTGTCTGACAGCCTCCTGAACAATGTCATCAAGTATCTCTACCGAGATATTGAGCTGCATTCTGCCGTCCTCAATTCGTGTAGCGTATAAAAGATTTTCCACCATTTCGATAAGCCACATTGATTCGGAATAAATATCCGTGTATATCTGCTGACGTGCTGATTCATCAAGCGTATCGCCGCCGGAAATGAGCGTACTGGCATTGCCTGATATGGAGGTCAGCGGTGTTCTGAGATCATGGGATATGGAACGGAGCATATCAGCTCTAAGCTGTTCATTCTGCGCCAGAAGTGCCGCCTCCTCCTTTTCACGGGCATTCTGCTCGGCGATCAGGATATTGCGTTTCAGCTTATTGGCAAGCGTTCCTGCAATGAACGCTGTAATAAACATCGTCACAAAAGTAACAAGATAGCCTGCATCGTGAACTGAAAGAGAAAACTCAGGATAGGTGAAGAAGCAGTTGAAAAGCATTACTCCTATTAATGATGATATCAGGCAGAAATACATCTTTGATGTAAAAATGGATATCACAAGCACAGCAATAATATACAGCATGATAATGTCCGCATCGGCAAGTTGAAAGGCTTTGAATGCGTATCCGGCAAGTGTTGCGGCTGTCAGCACCACAATACATATAGCGGAGTCTTTGAACACAGAAAATGCTTTAGAGCTTTTTATAGAATTAGCAGTCATAAAGATCACCCTTGTTATTATAACATATCACTTTTGTGTTCGTCAACATCATCTTCTGACAGATCGTGTCCACGTCTGCTCTTTTGTATCTCCTCGATGAATTCATCTACTTTTTTCATAATATAAAAGCCGTAGAGAAACATTGCTCCTACAGATAGTGCAAGCAGAACATCTCTCACACGATCATCTCCTAGATTCTGAAACACTTCTGGATATCCCGAACCTCACCTATGACAAATGCGATGTCATCAGTTTCAATTACAGTGTCCGGTGAAGGGATAAATACCTCTTCTCCGCGTTTGATCGTCAGAATATTGATCTTGAATTTCTTTCGTATATCGATCTGTGAAAGCGACTTTCCGAACCAGTCCTTCGGTACTTTCAGTTCGTAGATCGAGTAATTGTTATCCAGATGAATAAAGTCGAGTATGCTGTCTGATGCATATTTTGTAGCGATGCGAAGTGCCATCTGCTTCTCAGGATAGACAACCTCATCGGCTCCGTTTTTAAGCAGGAATTTCATTTGTACATCATTTGTCGCACGGGATATGACTTTCTTTGCCCCCAGCTCCTTGAGCAAAGACGTTGTTTCCAGAGAGGACTGAAACCGGCTGCCGAGGGCAACGATACAAACATCATAGTTTCCTACACCAAGTGAACGGAGAAATTCCTCATTGGTGCTGTCACCGATCCTTGCGTTGGTCACATAAGGCAGGATATCGTTGATATGCTTCTCATTTTCATCTACTGCCATGACCTCACACCGAAGCTCCTCCATGCGTCTGGCAATATGACTGCCGAATTGACCTACTCCGATAATTAAAACTGTTTTCATATATAAAACTCCTTACCCTACGGATATTTTTTCAAGCGGTAAACGTGAATTCTGACTGTCCGCCGACGGCAGAGCTGCATAAATGAGTGTCAGTCCACCGACTCTTCCGAAAAACATAAGTATCATCAGTATCACACGGGATATAGCAGACAGACCGCTTGTAATGCCGAGTGACAGCCCTACAGTACCGATAGCTGAGCTTGTTTCAAACAGACAGGTCAGCAGCGGTAGATTTTCCACTCTGCTGATAATGACACCGCTTGTAAAGAACAATACAAGATACATAAACAAAACAGCGCCTGCACTGCGGACAGTTTCGTCTGATATTCTTCTTTTGAAGCACTGCACATCATTTCTGCGGCTAAACACTGTGATCGCAGAAAGTAACAGAACAGCAAAAGTCGTTGTTTTCATACCGCCCGCGGTGGAACCTGGAGAACCACCTATAAGCATAAGAATGACCATAATGGCTGTACCTGATTCATCCATAGCAGCGAGATCAGTTGTGTTAAAGCCTGCGGTTCGTGTTGTGACAGACTGAAACAGTGAATGGATCGTCCGGTCATGGATAGTCCCATGGTCATATTCAAAAAAGAAGAAATACAGCGCAGGCAGAACGATCAAGACAGCAGATGTCATCAGTACGACCTTGCTTTGCAGAGAGTAGCGCCTGATCCTGTGCTTGTGTGTTCCGATATCGCCCCAGACGAGAAAGCCGATGCCTCCCGTAATAATTAGCAGCATAATGATGATATTGAGATAGATGTTGCTGTGGTAAAAGGTCAGCGATGAGAACGGTTCTTTTATGCCGAACAGATCAAAGCCTGCATTGCAAAAAGCCGATATGCTGTGAAACAAGGAATACCACAGTCCCTTAGCGATACCAAGATCATTGCAGAAAACGGGTGCAAGCAAAGCCGCACCGATCATCTCTATGATAAGTGATGTTTTAAGGATAAAGCCTGTCAGCTTCACAATACCGCCTACCTGCGGTGCGGAGATGGATTCCTGCATCGTACTGCGCTGCCACAGACCGATTTTACGCCCTGATGCTCTAATGATCGTAAGCCCGACGGTGATAACGCCCATACCTCCGATCTGAATTAGCATCAGAATGACCGCCTGCCCGAACAGAGACCAGTATGTAGCAGTATCCTTTACAACAAGCCCAGTCACACAGGTAGCTGAAACGGCTGTGAACATTGCATCAGGGAATGAAGTCACACACCGCTGCCTTGATGAGATCGGCAGCATCAGAAGCAGCGAGCCCACCAGAATTAGGCAAAAGAAACTGATAATGATGACCCGAAATGAAGTCATATGAGTTCTGTTTTTTACTCTATTTTTATGTAACATCGTACACCTCTCGTTTAAATTATAGCTTTATTATATCACATGAGTGGTTAAGGTGCTGTTAAGATTACGGTTACGGCGTTAAGATTTCGTTAAGGCACAATATTGATGTGTGCTGCTTGCCCGTAGTCTATTGGAACACCTGCAAATCGTTCCGCACAAGTCCATATCATCATTATGGCGCGCGCCACAATGACAGCATACCCTTTTTGAAGCTGAATAACATGAGATTTGCTCACACAAGCACTTCTCAGGTCTTTTCTTTTCAGACGGTTAGTTTTCCGCTCCGCAGGCTCGGACGGCTCTGAGGGGCGTTTCCGTTCGTCTGAGAGCACTATCAAGCCGAGGTCATCGCCAATGCTCTTGGTGATAAAGCAGAGACAGAAGAGAATGAGGACACTAATGAAAAGAACAGGCTCTTGATACAAGAACCTGTTCTCATGGTGCCGGTGACCGGGGTCGAACCGGTACGGTATCGCTACCATCGGATTTTGAGTCCGACACGTCTGCCAATTCCATCACACCGGCACATAACATTATGATTATAGCATACTTTTTTCATTTTGTCAAGCAAACTGCAAGTAAATTCTGCATTTACTCGTTTGTATATTTTCAACATAAAACATATTTGACGACTCTTGACTTTTGGAGAATTTTATGATATAATTAAAAACAAGGCAGTAAAGAAATTATTTTCTCCGTCATCGGCAATTACGGAACTGCTGCCGCAAAATAATCGGGAGGGATCTATCGTGAATATAAATGAAATGACAGTGCTTATATGCGACGATTCTATGTTCGCTCGCAAAAAGCTCAGTATGTCTATTTCTGGATTTGGAGTAAAAGCCGTTTATGAAGCAGCCGACGGCGAGGAGGCTGTTAGCAAATATAAGGAGTTCAAGCCTGACGTGGTTTTCATGGATATCATCATGCCAAAGGTAACAGGTCTTGAAGCCCTCAAACAGATAATAGCAGAAGACCCTGACGCTAAGGTGATAATGGCTTCTTCTGTTGGTACTCAGAGCCATTTGAAAGACGCTCTTAAGTCGGGAGCTGTGGACTTTTTGCAGAAACCTATAGCTGATAATGACGCTCTTAAAGTTCTTGAGAACGTCGCAAAGGGGGTACTGTAAATGTTTGCGCAGTTTTTTGGAGGCTACCTCTTTAACCATAAGCTTTGTACCGCTGAGGATCTTACTCAGGCTTTCGAAGCTAAAAAGCATACAAGACTTCGCCTTGGCGTTCTCGCTATAAACGCTGGTCTTATGACAGCCGAGCAGGTGGAGCACGTCAATATCACTCAGCAGAGTGTCGATAAACGTTTCGGCGACCTTGCCGTGGAGCTTGGCTATGTTACCGCTGACGACGTTGAAAAGCTTCTCGCTCAGCAGCCTACAGATTACCTGCTCCTGGGTCAGACCCTTGTTAATAACGGTGCTCTTACCAATGCTGAGTTTGAAAAGGCGCTTAAAGACTATAAGACTGAAAATCAGATAACCGACGATATTTCAGACAATCAAACAGAAACTCTACATAACCTTATCAATGAGTTCTATCATTTTGACAATGATGAAAACGCCCGTATCTGTACTGATTATGTTACTTTGCTTTTCAAAAATCTTATCAGATTTATCGGTGACGATTTCACTCCTATGGAAGCGTCAGTTATAAAGAATTTTGCAGCAGAACATATCGTTATCCAAAAAATAAACGGAAAATATAACGCTGAGGCTTGCATTGCCACAGATTCAAAGACATATATGGCTTTCGCTGAGAGGTTTGCAAAAGAGAGCTTCACGGAGGTCGATGACTTTGTAAACGCTACAGCAGGCGAATTTCTGAACGTAAACGACGGTCTGTTCGTTGTAAATGAGTCCAATGAGCATGGCGTTGAGCTTACACTCACACCGCAGGAATTTTTGGAAAATGGTGAGCTTGCCCTGTCAGGCACTGCATTCTGTATCTCGGTGAACTATCCGTTCGGCAAGCTGAATTTCATCATTGCCACCTGATATAATTTTACAAGCACATAATATCCGCCGCTGTCCAGCTTTGTTCAGCGGCGTTGATGTTCTTTGCCTTTTTTATAACTTTTTTTCAAAAACACTTGAAATTTCATTGGAAGTATGTTATAATAGTAAAGTAACAAAAGTTAGATTGATATGATTCAGTTATTGTTCCTCATCAATCCGAGATATAGGTGTGCGGGTCCTGTGCAATGAAACGCTGTGAACCATGTCAGGCGGGGAACCGAGCAGCATTAAGCGGTTTGTTTCGTGTGTCACAGTTCCGCCCGCACGCCCATATGTCGGATTGATTTTTTTATTTTCTTGATTGGAGTGAGAGTTTTGTATCAGGCATTGTACAGAAAATGGCGTCCAATGTCATTTGACGATGTTGTTTCACAACCGCATATTACAACTACTCTCAAAAATCAGATAAAAAGCGGCAAGACCGCTCATGCCTATCTTTTCACAGGCTCGAGAGGTACGGGAAAGACCACCTGCGCAAGAATTTTTGCAAAGGCTATCAATTGCCTTGACCCACATGACGGTGAGCCATGCCTTGAATGTGAGATATGCAAAGACGCTGACAACGGCACTCTTTCCGATATTATCGAGATTGACGCTGCTTCAAATTCTAAAGTAGACGATATCAGAGAACTGCGTGAAGGCGTTGTCTATACTCCTGAAAGATGTAAATATAAGGTATATATCATAGACGAGGTGCATATGCTTTCTGCGGGCGCATTCAACGCCCTGCTGAAAACTATGGAAGAACCTCCTCCGCACGTCAAGTTCATTCTTGCCACTACGGAGATACATAAAGTTCCTGCAACTATCGTGTCGAGATGCCAGCATTTTGACTTTCACAGGATAAGAAACGAGGACATCGTTTCAAGGCTTATGTATATTGCTTCTCAGGAGGGCTTTACCCTCCACGAAGATGCCGCAGGCATGATAGCAAGACTTTCTGACGGTGGTATGCGTGACGCACTTTCTCTTTTAGACCAGTGCGTTGCCTATGAAAATGACATCACCCTTGACGTTGTGTCCTCAGCTTCCGGCATTGCAGGACGTGATTATCTTTTTGATATTCTCGAAAAGATAGCCGAAAAGGACGCCGCAGGCGCACTCAGGGTCGTTGACAAGCTTTATGATATGTCAAAAGATCTGAAAGTCTTGGCAGGTGAACTGCTTGCTCAGATGAGAAATGTCATGATAATCAAAACTATCGACAACAACAAGGATCTTATAACTTGTCTGCCTGACGAGTATGAAAGACTTAAAGCCCTTGCAGAACGCATGAAGCTGGACGAGATACTCGGGGATATAAATACTTTGCAGGAGTGCAGTGAGCGTTTTGCAAAAAGCACATCAAAGCGTATCGAGCTTGAAATGTGTATCATAAAGCTGTGCGGAGCTGCTCAAAAAGCAGGTGCAACTGTGCAGGCTTCATCAGGCAATGCTGAGATCACAGTGCTTCTTAATAGAATAACTCAACTTGAGAATGCACTAAAAAATGGTGCCGTTTCGCAGACTCAACCGCAGATCGCCACACCAGCTCAGCAGGAACAAGCTCCACCGCCAAAGCCTTTTGACCCGGATTTCAAGAAAATGAAAGCAAGCGACTTCAAGCTTGTGCAGACTTGGGACAACATTGTTGAGCAGGTCAAGCAGACAAATCCTGCCATAGGCTGTTTCTTAGTCAATTCAAAGGCTTATATGTGTCAGAATGTGTTGCTTATGATAGTACACAATGACTTTTATCTCAAAAAGTTCAAAGCAAGCGGCGATGCTACGGTGCTTAATGAGATACTGAAAAATAATTTCGGACAAAACTTCACTATCAAAGTCAAATCAGCCAAAAATGTCGCACCTGAGGATACGGAAAATCCTATAAATCAGTTGCTTGACAAGGCGAAAAAACTTGATATTGAAGTTGATATAAAAAAATAATTTTGAATATAAGGAGTTTTTAAAATGAAAGCAAGACTTCCACAGGGAATGGGCAAAGGTCCTTCCAATAACATGAATCAGATGCTCAAGCAGGCTCAGAAAATGCAGGACGAGATCACAGCTCTTCAGGCAGACCTTGAGCAGAGAGAGTTCACAGGTACAGCAGGCGGCGGAGTTGTTGAGGTAACTATCAACGGCAAGAGAAACGTTCTTAAGCTTGATATCAAGCCTGAGGTAGTTGATCCAGAGGACGTTGAAACACTTCAGGACCTCGTTATGGCAGCTTTCAATCAGGCTGTTGCTAACCTCGATGAAGTAAGCGACACTGAAATGCAGAAACTCACAGGCGGAGTATCATTCCCAGGTCTGTTTTAATGGCTGAGTCAAACGCACTGCCTTTGGTACTTCTGGCAGAGCAATTTGCAAAGCTCCCTGGTATAGGCATGAAGTCCGCACAGCGCCTTGCCTACTATGTTATGTCCATGACAGACGAGGACGCATCGGCTTTTGCAGCGGCTATCACTAATGCCCACAAAAGCGTTCATCTTTGCAGCGTTTGCCAGAACTTTACTGACAAGCCAAAGTGTCCTATCTGTGCCGACCCAAGACGTGACCACACAACGGTCTGCGTAGTAGAAGACCCAAAGGATATAGCCGCTTTCGAGCGTACTAAGGAGTACAAAGGCGTTTACCATGTTTTGCATGGACTTCTCTCCCCTATGGACGACATTTCCCCTGACAAGCTTAAAATAAAAGAACTGCTTGCGAGGATAGAGCCTGAGAATGTTAAAGAAGTCATTATGGCTACTAATCCTACAGTTAATGGCGAAGCTACGGCAATTTACATTTCAAGGCTGCTGAAACCCCTTGGTGTAAAGGTCACACGTTTGGCGTTCGGCCTACCCGTTGGCGGAGTGCTTGAATATGCTGATGAAGTGACGCTTTACAAGGCTTTGGAAAATCGAAACGAAATATAAGGAAAACCTCCCCGAACTATTCGGAGAGGTTTTTTTTACGTCTAAGATTTTTGAAAAATTCCGTCAGTGTATCTGCACACCGCTCTTGCAGTATACCGCCTGTGCAAAGAGGTCTGTGATTATAGGGCAGCTCAAAAAGATTTACCACCGACCCGCAAGAACCAGCCTTTTTGTCATACGCACCAAAAACAACACGCTCAATTCGAGAATTTATTATCGCACCCGTACACATAGGACAAGGCTCGAGAGTAACAAAAAGCTCACAACCCATAAGCCGCCAACCCCCAAGATTGCGACTTGCTTCCTCAATAGCCACAAGTTCGGCATGAGTCAAAGGGGAACGCCCATACTCACGACGATTGAATCCCCTGCCGATTATTTCACCGCTGGAACGCTTCACAACTATCGCACCCACAGGTACTTCCCCCTGGTCTGCGGCAATTTCCGCAAGCTCCAACGCTTTTTTCATGTAAAGCTCATCTCTCGTCATATTATCCTCGCACACACAAACATAGTCACAAGAATTGCGGCTATCCACACTGCGATCGAGTTTGTTGCAATGAAAGATTTAACTCGCTTTGACATCGTCATAAAAGAATTATCATTTTCAATGTTGAATGTCCAGTCACCAAAGCTTGTAAGCTTCGAGTACATCACAAGAGATACACCAACGATCACTGTACAGATTATGACTTCTGCTATTTTGGCATAAGGAAGATCATAGAGAACAATGTAACTTAATACAAAATTCGTGATATGGGCGCAAATACTCATTGAAATTGCAGTAAAAACCGAGCCTGTTCGTATAGTAAATAGTCCAAGAACCGCAGTACAGCATACAACAAAGGGCAGATATGTAATATCATAGTAGCATAAACCGTTCACAACAGCAGTGATCATAATAGCGAAGGTGTCGCCAAATTGACGAAAAGTCTGCAAAAAAACTCCTCGAAATACTATCTCTTGCATTATAGGAACAATGATCGCAAAGAAAGCAAAAGAAACAAGAGCTACAACAGGATCTTCAGAGAATACAAAAATAGAATATATCCCGTCTAAATGCACAGCTGAAAACAGCAGACTAAGGATATATTGTCCAACCCTGCCCACAACGATTATGACCATCATAATAACCACAGCAGTTCCACGCATTTTTTCGTAGCCCTTTGAATTTGCAAAAACGACTTTATTAGGGATCTTAGTAACGATCTTAAAAATAAGACCAGGCACAACAAACTTTGCGGCAAACAACAGACCTAAAATAAAAGTCATTCCAACATCATATCTGCCATATCCGCCATCTGTTTGAGAAAAATACACAAATGTACCAGTTGTATCCGGTGCGTATTTATTCACTATAAAATAGTTAAGAAAATCAATAGCAAGCATTACCACAAGACAAATGCCCAACAAACTACAGCATTTTAGCATAGAGATCCTCTCTGCTACCTCTGCCTTATGAGGCACAAAACCCTCGCCATCAATGTATGAGTGTTCTCTTGTATCATGTATAAACTGGAATCCAAAAGAATTCTGAGGATTTGAACGCCACTTTGCAAACGACTTCTTATAATCATCACTCTGATTTTGATAAGTGGTATCCTGCGCAACGTCAATCATATAATCTTTAGTATTTGTATCGTTCAAATTCTCACCCCCGATATACTAATTATAGCATATCACCGTACTTTTTTAAAGCATACAAATATCATTTAACTTATTATTCATAATATTTTAAGACAAAAAAAGATCGGATACATATTAGTACCCGATCTTTATATAGCGAACTAAAAATTAGTCTCTAACAGCTGTAACGACGCCAGAACCTACTGTTCTACCACCCTCACGGATAGCGAAACGAAGTCCCTCTTCGATAGCGATTGGAGTGATAAGCTCAACATCCATCTCTACGTTATCGCCAGGCATGCACATTTCCTTGTCAGCAGGAAGTGTGATAACGCCTGTAACGTCAGTTGTTCTGAAATAGAACTGTGGTCTGTAGTTGTTGAAGAATGGAGTATGACGGCCGCCCTCTTCCTTCTTCAGAACGTAAACCTGACCTGAGAACTTTGTGTATGGGTGAATGGAACCTGGCTTACAAAGAACCTGGCCTCTCTGAATGTCAGATCTCTGGATACCACGGAGAAGAGCACCGATGTTGTCGCCTGCCTCAGCGTAGTCAAGGATCTTTCTGAACATCTCGATACCTGTTACAACAGTCTTTGGTCTCTCAGTTGAAAGTCCGAGGATCTCAACTTCGTCACCAGTCTTGAGCTGACCTCTTTCAACTCTACCAGTAGCAACTGTACCACGGCCTGTGATTGTGAATACGTCCTCAACAGGCATCAGGAATGGAAGATCAGACTTTCTGTCTGGTGTTGGAATGAATGAGTCAACAGCGTCCATAAGGTCAAGGATTGGCTTGTAAGCTGGATCTGAAAGATCATCTGGAGCTTCAAGAGCTGCAAGAGCTGAACCCTTGATGATTGGAGTCTCATCGCCAGGGAAATCGTACTTGTCGAGGAGCTCTCTGATATCCATCTCAACGAGATCGAGAAGCTCTTCATCGTCAACCTGGTCAGCCTTGTTCATGAAAACAACGATAGCTGGAACGCCTACCTGTCTAGCAAGGAGAAGGTGCTCTCTTGTCTGAGCCATAGGACCATCAGAAGCAGCAACTACGAGGATAGCGCCGTCCATCTGAGCAGCACCAGTGATCATGTTCTTTACATAGTCAGCGTGGCCTGGGCAGTCAACGTGAGCATAGTGACGGTTCTTTGTCTCATACTCAACGTGAGCTGTGTTGATTGTAATTCCTCTCTCTCTCTCCTCTGGAGCTGAGTCGATGTTGTTGTAATCCTTCTTCTCAGCAAGACCTTCAAGAGCAAGAGTCTTTGTGATAGCAGCAGTAAGAGTTGTCTTACCGTGGTCAACGTGACCGATTGTACCAATGTTAACGTGTGGTTTGGTTCTTTCGAAATGTGCCTTTGCCATAGGAATTTTCCTCCTTAAAATTTAATAGTTTCCGATTTAACATACCGTAGTATAATTATATCAAATAAAAAGCAAATTTGCAATAGAAAAAGCAGAAAATTTTCCGCAAATTTATTAGTCCTTGTTTCTTGAAGCCATGATCTTCTCAGAGATAGACTTTGGTACCTGAATGTAGCTGTCAGGCTCCATTGTGTACTGTCCACGACCCTGTGTCTTAGAACGCAGGTCATTTGAGTAACCAAACATTTCAGACAGTGGAACGAGAGCGTCTACCTGAACAGCACCGGTTCTCTGCTCCTGACCGAGGATCTGTCCACGACGGGAGTTGAGGTCGCCTATAACTGTTCCGAGATAATCATCAGGAGCGATAACGCAAACCTTCATGATAGGCTCAAGAATGATTGGTGAAGCCTTTCTCATAGCCTCCTTGAACGCCATAGAACCGGCGATCTTAAATGCCATTTCAGAAGAGTCGACTTCGTGATAAGATCCATCGTACAGCTCGACCTTAACGTCAACTACCTGGAAGCCTGCAAGAACACCGTTCTCCATAGCACCCTTGATACCTGCGTCAACTGCAGGGATGTATTCCTTAGGAATAGCACCGCCGACAACCTTGTTGATGAACTCATAGCCCTTACCGGACTCGTTTGGCTCAACGTTGATCTTAACGTGACCGTACTGACCCTTACCACCTGACTGCTTAGCGTACTTGTAATCAACGCTTGCAGGAGCAGTGATTGTTTCCTTATATGAAACCTGAGGAGCGCCGACATTAGCCTCTACCTTGAACTCACGGAGAAGTCTGTCTACGATGATCTCAAGGTGCAGCTCGCCCATTCCGGCGATAATTGTCTGACCTGTTTCCTCAGAAGTATAAGTTCTGAATGTTGGGTCCTCTTCAGCAAGCTTTGCAAGAGCGATACCCATCTTTTCCTGACCTGCCTTAGTCTTAGGCTCGATAGCGAGCTGGATAACAGGCTCAGGGAATTCCATTGATTCAAGAAGTACAGGGTGCTCTTCATCACAAAGAGTGTCACCTGTTGTTGTGTTCTTCAGACCGATAGCGGCACCGATATCACCAGCGTAGATAGTATCGATATCCTTTCTAGCGTTAGAGTGCATCTGAACGATTCTTCCGATTCTCTCGTCCTTGTCCTTAGTGGAGTTATAAACTGTAGAACCGGCTGTCAGAACACCTGAATAAACTCTGAAGTAGCAGAGCTTACCAACGAATGGGTCTGTAGCGATCTTGAATGCGAGAGCAGCGAATGGCTGATCGTCGCCTGAAATTCTCTCAACTTCTTCACCTGTGTTTACGTCAGTACCCTTGATGTGTGGTACGTCGATAGGTGAAGGCATATAATCTACAATAGCGTCAAGAAGCTTCTGAACGCCCTTGTTTCTGTATGAAGTTCCGCAGGTAACAGGTACCATTGTGTTAGCGATAGTACTCTTTCTGATTACCTTCTTCATCTCGTCGATAGTGATCTCCTCGTCTGCGAAATACTTCTCAGCGAGATCGTCATCAACTTCTGCAAGATGCTCGATAAGGTCAGCATGATACTGCTCAGCCTTTTCCTTGAGGTCCTCAGGAATTTCCTCTTGACGGATATCCTTTCCAAGGTCGTCATAGTATACATAAGCCTTCATTTCGAGCAGGTCGATGATTCCCTTGAAGTCGTCCTCAGCACCGATAGGGAGCTGGATAGGAACGGCATTACAATGAAGTCTTTCATGGAGCATATTCAAAACGTTGTAGAAGTCTGCACCCATGATATCCATCTTGTTGACATATACCATTCTTGGTACCTGATAGTTATCAGCCTGTCTCCAAACTGTTTCAGTCTGAGGCTCAACACCACCCTTAGCACAAAGAACTGTTACAGAACCGTCGAGTACACGAAGTGAACGCTCAACCTCAACCGTAAAGTCAACGTGGCCTGGAGTATCTATAATGTTGAGTCTGTGACCCTTCCAGTAGCAAGTAGTAGCAGCAGAAGTAATTGTGATACCTCTCTCCTTCTCCTGTGCCATCCAGTCCATTGTAGATGCACCGTCGTGTGTTTCACCGATCTTATAGTTTACACCGGTATAAAACAGGATACGCTCTGTAGTAGTAGTCTTGCCGGCGTCGATGTGTGCCATGATACCGATATTACGGTAATCCTGCAATTTACATTCTCTTGCCATATATATCCTCCTTTATACCTCTTACCATCTGTAATGAGCGAAAGCCTTGTTAGCTTCAGCCATCTTATGAGTTTCGTCACGCTTCTTGCATGAGCCGCCAACGCCGTTAAGAGCGTCGAGGATCTCTGCTGCGAGTCTCTCTCTCATTGTGTCCTCGTTTCTCTCACGAGAATACTTTGTTATCCATCTCAGACCAAGTGTCTGTCTTCTGTCAGGACGAACCTCCATTGGTACCTGGTAAGTCGCACCGCCTACACGGCGAGCCTTGACCTCCAGCTCAGGCATGATGTTATCCATAGCCTCCTGGAATACTTCAAGAGCAGGTCTGCCTGTCTTTTCTTCGACAATTTCAAATGCTCCGTAAACGATCTTCTGGGCAACACCCTTCTTACCGTCAAGCATGATGTTGTTTACAAGACGTGTAACAAGCTTAGAATTGTATACTGGATCCTGAAGCACGTCTCTCTTTGTAACTCTACCTCTTCTTGGCACTTTAATTCCCTCCTTCACAAATAATGAATTCACAGGTACTCGCTCTGTAACCACGGCACACAGCCGTTTTACAGCCCCGTCAGTTCCTTGTAGAGTCAACTAATATATATTAATCACTCCACATAAACTGTGGTCTTCGCAATATGCGACAATGAGTTATTACCTTGTTACTAAAATGAGCTTTTCAGTTTTTGATTACTTGGCTGCTCCTGCCTTTGGTCTCTTAGCACCGTACTTGGATCTCGCCTGCATTCTCTTAGCAACGCCCTGAGCGTCGAGAGTGCCTCTGATGATGTGATATCTTACACCAGGGAGGTCCTTAACACGTCCGCCTCTGATAAGAACAACGGAGTGCTCCTGAAGATTGTGTCCGATACCAGGGATGTAAGCTGTAACTTCGTTTCCGTTTGTGAGCTTAACTCTGGCAACCTTTCTCATAGCTGAGTTTGGCTTTTTAGGTGTAGCAGTTCTTACTACTGTGCAAACGCCACGCTTCTGTGGGCAGCTCTGATCGATAACTACCTTCTTCTTTGAGTTGAAACCCTTCTGAAGAGCAGGAGCTGTAGACTTGTCTGCAAGGACATTTCTTCCTTTTCTTACTAACTGGTTAAAGGTTGGCATATTTTCTCTCCTTTCATAAATTTGATACTATATGCTAATATACAATACATCAGCATACCTTGATATTATACACTATTCTCCGTCGCTTGTCAAGCACTTTTTCTTGACTTTTTTAACTTTTTGAAAATTTCAGTTAAATTTTCTGTCAGAAGCTATAAAAAGCACAGGGCAGCGGCTTTTCACGCCCTGCCCTGCAAATATATTCCCTCATTCCGTCTTGCTGTCTGTATCTAAAATTTCTCCTTTATCCGCCACTTCGACCTCTGTCTCGCTGAATCTATGATAAGTTATAACACAATCGCTGTCGTCAGTTTTGTCCGAATAGGTTATATCGTTTTGTACTTCATTGATATAAAGTTTCAGATCATCACTAAAATAGGTGTTTGCACCCGTTGCGAATTTAATTGCAACGAGCCATTCATTTTCATCAAAGAAGTAATTTCTGTTGTTCTTTACCGTCGCACTTTGGGAACCGTACCATTCATTATTAGTATCGTCCTGCTCCACAATATCCTTATAATTGGAAGTTATACTGAAATATCTTCCGTCCACCTTGATAATTATGCCTTCCTTTGACCCTCCTGCTGTGGAAACGTTTATGCCTTTACCCTTTTCAATTGGTGTTATTATCAGCGGATAGATAATATCCCTTTCGTAATTGTCAGCATCATAATTGATATGCTGACTGAAATTTACCAACGCATCGATATGCAAGCCCCAGTCCTTTTCCACAGGATTTTGCACAATGCTAATATTATTAGCTTGCAGTATCATATCTTCGTACATATGCTGCACGCTGTCAAGCACAAGCTTATCAAGCTTTTCAATACCGGTGTCTTTTGTGGTATCGATATCATAAGCATAGGCTATTGATGATCTCAGTGAATAATAGAAGTCTGTTCCAAAGCTGTCGCCACCGACCGTTTCGTCAAGACCTGTTGCGATCTCATCCGAGTTCCAATTACTCAGATTATCGCAGTTTGTGCCGACTGCGATTTTTTCGCCCACTTTCAGTTCGTCAATATAAGCAAACTTCCCTGTGGTAACATTTTTCGCTCTGAAATCAAGTTTAAACGCAGCGTAAGAGTGGTATTTCAGGTATTCATATTCATTCACAGTAACATAGTCGATCAATTCGCCCTTTTTAACAGTGTATTTCTCAACATACATTTTGTCGACCAAAAGATATCCCGTTCCGTCATTGCTTGCACCTGCAAAAATTCCCACCGCTGTTATTTCTTTGTCTTTAACGATCTGCTTAAGCGCATCTCCTGCCCTTATCAAATCGCCTGAATTATCCGAGTTGTCTGTTGTAAGTTCTGTGCTATCAATGGTACTCGAGCTATCAGCACCAGACAGTTTAGCCGTATCCACCTTGAACTCATCGCCACTGCGATAAAGGGTCAGCGCACCGCCCACCACCAGAAGCAAAGCCGCAAGCACCGCACCTGCAAGCTGAAAGCCTGTAAGTTTTGTTTTATTTTTCTCTGTAGGCTTGTCATACATAAGCACACTCTCCTTCCAATCCGAAGGAGTTTTAATGCAGTAAAAAGCGTTTATTTTTTTCATTTTCTGCTCCTTTCTGTGATATTATCATTGCAAACTATACCTTTAGTCAATGTTATGCTGAAAGTCCAGCCCCTACATAATAGTTTTTACCTCTTTTGTAGGGGAGCGGCTCAATTTCTGTTTCACAGAAATGCGACGTCCCTATGCCCTAGGTTTTTATTGACATTCATATAGTTCACAACATTATCATATCCTTCAGCTGTTCTCTTCCACGTTTGAGATGTGTTTTTATCGTGTTTTCCTTGATATTTGTCAGCTTAGCTATCTCCTGCACTGACAGCTCCTCAAAGTAATAAAGATAAATACTATCCCGATATTTCGGGGGAAGTCTGAAAATAAGGTCAAGTATCTCTATGTCGCTGCCGTCCTTTGAGAAAGACGTTATGCTGTTCAGATCGACTGTGTTTTTCCTCAAACGATACCGCAAAACACTCCGGCATTCGTTGAGAGCCACTCTGATGAGCCACGCTTTCGGGTTTGGCAGACTGCCTTTTTTCATCTGCTTGAAAAGCTTGAAGAACACGTTCTGATAGCAGTCCTCAGCGTCGGAAAAATTTCCCGTGTGCACCACGCAAAGCCTTGTTACCATATCCGAATACTCCTCTACAAGTTGACGGTATTCGCTTTCGGTCATATTCTTCATGCTTTCACTTCCCTTCATATACTAAAACGCCGTGGCAGGCAAAAAGGTTTCATACAAAGTAAAAAAAATCAGCCCGCATGAATGAACCATGCAGGCTGATATAAAAGTCATTAGTACAACGGTGTTTCTGCGGTGTTATGGTTAGCCGCACTCTCATTCTTGACCACCTGAACGTTGTTGTAAACGTCCATACCGGTGCCGGCAGGAATGAGCTTACCGATAATAACATTTTCCTTAAGACCCATGAGCTTATCGGTCTTGCCTCTGATAGCTGCGTCTGTAAGAGCCTTAGTTGTCTCCTGGAATGAAGCAGCCGACAGGAATGAATCCGAGTAGCTTGAAGCCTTTGTGATACCCTGAAGAACAGGAACAGTTGTGATAAGTCTTGCGTTCTCGTCGCCGGCGTCGATCTGAGCCTGTATCTCCTCGTTGAGTCTTGCGACCTCTCCTCTGTCGATAAGTGAACCAGGGAGCAGATAGCTTGAACCGGAGTCGTCGATCTTGACCTTTCTCATCATCTGACGAACGATAACTTCGATGTGCTTATCGTTGATATCAACACCCTGCAGACGGTAAACCTTCTGAACTTCGGTGATGATGTAGTTCTGAACAGCCTTAGGACCATTAACTGCAAGGATATCAGCTGGGTTGATAGAACCCTCTGTGAGTGGCTCACCGGCTGTAACAGCCTGTCCCTCACGAACTCTTATCTTGTAGCCGTATGGAATTGCATAAGACTCCTGCTCAGGATTTTCAGTGTCCTCACTTGTAACAGTGATCTGCTTGGTCTTCTTGACCTCCTCGATCCTAACTACGCCGTCGATCCTTGTGATGATAGCAGCACCCTTTGGACGTCTGCTCTCAAACAATTCCTCGACTCTAGGAAGACCCTGTGTGATATCTTCCGCAGAAGCGATACCACCTGTGTGGAAGGTTCTCATTGTAAGCTGTGTACCAGGCTCACCGATAGACTGAGCGGAGATTACGCCGACAGCCTCACCGACCTGTACGATATTTCCGTTTGCAAGGTTAGCGCCGTAGCACTTAGCGCAAACGCCATGCTTAGCCTGACACTGAAGAACTGATCTGATAGAGATAGAATCCTTGCCCTCAGCTTCGAGTGCAGCAACTATTCTTTCAGCGTCATGAACGTTTATGAGTTTGTTTCTTGAGCATATCATCTCGCCTGTCTTAGGATCCTTGAGGTCCTCAACAAGGTATCTGCCCACAAGTCTTTCGCTGAGAGGCTCGATCATTTCGTTTCCGTTCTTTATGTCGAATATCTCGATACCAACGTGAGTACCGCAATCCTCCTGACGAATGATAACGTCCTGAGAAACGTCAACAAGACGTCTTGTAAGGTAACCTGAGTCAGCAGTACGCAGAGCTGTATCGGCAAGTCCCTTTCTCGCACCTCTGGAAGAAATGAAGTATTCCAGAATGTTAAGACCTTCACGGTAGTTAGCTCTGATAGGCATCTCGATAGTTGAACCTGATGTGTTGGCGATAAGTCCACGCATACCTGCCAGCTGTCTGATCTGGTTGATAGAACCACGGGCACCTGAGTCAGCCATCATGTTGATTGGGTTATATGGGTCAAGGTTAGCTTTCAGAGCCTCTGTAACTTCGTCTGTAGCGTTGTTCCAGATCTCGATGAACTTCTTTGACTTCTCTTCTCTTGAAATATAACCTCTCTTATACTGCTTGTCTATCTTGTCAACAAGTCCGTCAGCCTTTGCAAGGATATCCTTCTTAGCCTCAGGGATAGAAGCGTCGCATACTGCAACTGTGATAGCAGACTTTGTAGAATACTTATAACCAAGGCTCTTGATGTTATCGAGAACTTCGGAAGTAGTAGTAGTGCCGTGCTTCTGGATACATTTATCAATGATATCAGAAAGCTGCTTCTTCTTTACGAGGAAGCTTATCTCAAGATCGAACTGCTTTTCTGAATTTGTTCTGTCAACAAAGCCAAGGTTCTGAGGAATGATAGAGTTGAAGATAAGTCTTCCGACTGTAGCGTCTATCACCTTTGATACCTGCTTGTCGCCTATCTGCTTGGTTATTCTTACCTTGATAGCAGCGTGAAGTGAAACGATGTGCTGATCGTAAGCCATAAGAGCCTCGTTCACATCTCTGAACACCTTGCCCTCGCCAGGCTCGCCGTCCTTCTTTAGTGTCAGGTAGTAAGAACCAAGTATCATATCCTGTGTAGGAACTGCAACAGGGCGTCCGTCTGAAGGCTTCAACAGGTTGTTAGCAGCCAGCATAAGGAATCTTGCCTCAGCCTGAGCCTCTGCTGAGATCGGCAGGTGAACAGCCATCTGGTCGCCGTCGAAGTCAGCGTTGAACGCTGTACAAACCAGTGGGTGAAGCTTGATAGCTCTGCCCTCTACAAGGATAGGCTCGAATGCCTGAATACCAAGTCTGTGAAGTGTAGGCGCACGGTTGAGCATTACAGGGTGACCCTGAATAACGTTTTCAAGTGCGTCCCAAACCTCCGGCTCAGCTCTGTCTACCTTTTTCCTTGCAGACTTGATGTTGATAGTAGGATTGGTGTCAACAAGTCTTTTCATAACGAAAGGCTTGAACAGCTCAAGAGCCATTTCCTTTGGCAGACCGCACTGATACATCTTAAGCTCAGGTCCTACGACGATAACAGAACGTCCTGAATAGTCAACACGCTTACCAAGAAGGTTCTGTCTGAAACGTCCCTGCTTACCTTTGAGCATATCTGAAAGTGACTTGTATGCTCTGTTGTTAGGACCTGTAACAGGTCTGCCGTGTCTGCCGTTGTCGATAAGTGCGTCAACAGCTTCCTGGAGCATTCTCTTTTCGTTTCTAACGATGATGTCAGGTGCTTCAAGCTCCAGCATTTTCTTAAGACGGTTATTTCTGTTGATAACACGTCTGTAAAGGTCATTAAGGTCGCTGGTTGCGTATCTTCCGCCGTCCAGCAGTACCATAGGTCTGATATCAGGTGGTATAACAGGTATAGCCTCCAGTATCATCCACTCAGGTCTGTTGCCTGATGTTCTGAAAGCCTCAACGATCTCCAGTCTTTTCAGAAGCTTGATACGCTTCTGACCCGCAGGAAGATCCTTCAGCTCAGTTTTAAGCTCTTCTGAAAGCTTCTCGAGGTCGATCTCTTCAAGAAGCTCCTTGATAGCCTCAGCGCCCATGCCGGCTCTGAACTCGTCCTCGTCATACTTTTCCTGCATTTCGCTATAATCCTTTTCAGTAAGGAGCTGACCCTTGATAAGCTCGGTGTTACCTGGATCTATAACGATGTATTTTGTGAAGTAAAGAACTTCTTCAAGTCTTTTCTGTGATATTTCAAGCATCTGTCCTATTCTTGACGGAGTTCCCTTGAAATACCAAATATGAGAAACAGGTGCAGCAAGCTCGATGTGACCCATTCTCTCTCTACGAACCTTGGCTCTTGTTACCTCAACGCCGCAACGCTCGCAGACTTTGCCTTTAAAGCGAATTTTCTTATATTTACCGCAGTGACACTCCCAGTCCTTTGAAGGTCCGAATATCTTTTCGCAGAACAATCCGTCCTTTTCCGGCTTCTGAGTACGATAGTTTATTGTTTCAGGTCTGGTAACAACGCCGTAAGACCACTCACGGATCTTCTGAGGCGAAGCAAGACCGATCTTGATTGATGCAAACTCATTGAATTCCAACAGCAGTACCCTCTTCCTGTTTAGTTTGAAGCACGGCAACAGCCGACTTCTATATGAAACGGTCGCAGGGGCGGAGCCTTCCGCCCTTTGACCTCAGCTTATTTAGTTACTGTGCAAAATTATTCACCGTCATTAAGGAACAGATCAGACTCGTCGGAAGCTGCGCTGCCCTCCAGTTCGGAAGTGCCGTTCTCGTCTTCAGCCATGAAGCCCTCGTCGAGATCGCCCTCGTCAACGCCGAAATCGATATGATCTTCGATAGCAGGCTGTGGAACAAGCTCCTCGTCCTCGTCAAACGACTGCTTAAGATCTATTTCCTCGTTATTGATGTTGAGTACCTTGAGATCCAGACCAAGTGACTGAAGCTCCTTAACAAGTACCTTGAACGCCTCAGGAACACCAGGCTTAGGAACGTTCTGTCCCTTAACGATAGCCTCGTATGTCTTGACTCTTCCCACAGTATCGTCAGACTTAACTGTAAGGATCTCCTGAAGTGTATAAGCAGCACCGTAAGCTTCGAGCGCCCAAACTTCCATTTCTCCGAATCTCTGACCACCAAACTGAGCCTTACCGCCGAGTGGCTGCTGTGTTACCAGTGAATAAGGACCAACTGAACGTGCGTGTATCTTATCGTCTACGAGGTGGTGGAGCTTCAGGTAGTACATATAACCTACTGTAACTCTGTTATCGAACTTCTCGCCTGTTCTTCCGTCATAAACAGTGAACTTGCCGTCCTCGCTCATGCTCAGTGCGTTAGGGTTGATGACCTCGTCCATTGTGTGGAGGGTGAACTCATCGTCCTTATGCTCCAGATAATTCTGCTGAGCCATTTTGAAGCATTCTCTGATGTCTGCCTCGTGAGCACCGTCGAATACAGGGGTCATTATCTTCCAGCCAAGAGCCTTTGCCGCCATACCAAGATGAACCTCAAGCACCTGACCGATGTTCATACGAGAAGGTACGCCCAATGGGTTAAGACAGATATCAAGCGGAGTACCGTCCTCAAGGAATGGCATATCCTCCTGTGGGAGTATTCTTGAAACGACACCCTTGTTACCGTGACGGCCCGCCATCTTATCGCCCACAGAGATCTTTCTCTTCTGTGCGATGTAGCATCTGACGAGCATATTTACTCCAGGAGAAAGCTCGTCGCAGTTCTCTCTTGTGAATATCTTAACGTCAATGATAGTACCGGCCTCGCCGTGAGGTACCTTAAGAGAATTATCTCTAACTTCTCTAGCCTTTTCGCCGAAGATAGCTCTCAGAAGTCTTTCTTCTGCTGTCAGCTCAGTTTCACCCTTAGGTGTTACCTTACCAACAAGTATATCTCCCGAGCGAACCTCTGCGCCTATTCTGATGATACCGTTCTCGTCCAGATCCTTAAGAGCGTCCTCACCAACGTTAGGGATATCTCTTGTGATCTCCTCAGGTCCGAGCTTTGTATCTCTTGCTTCTGTCTCATACTCTTCAATATGGATAGAAGTGTACTTATCCTGCTTTACAAGGTTTTCGTTCAGAAGAACGGCGTCCTCGTAGTTGTAACCTTCCCAAGTCATGAAGCCGATAAGAGCGTTCTTACCAAGTGAAAGCTCGCCGTTTGAGGTAGCAGGGCCGTCACCGATTATCTGATTAGCTTCAATTCTCTCGCCCTTATTGACGATAGGTCTCTGGTTTGTGCAAGTACCTGCGTTTGAACGCTTGAACTTAGTCAGCTCATAAGTTCTGAGCATACCGCTGTCCTCACGGATAACGATCTTGTCAGCGTCAACGCTCTCAACAACACCTGCGTTCTTAGAAACAACAGCAACGCCTGAATCAAGACAAGCCTTGTATTCCATACCAGTACCAACGATAGGAGACTCAGTCTTGAGCAGCGGCACAGCCTGTCTCTGCATGTTTGAACCCATGAGCGCACGGTTAGCGTCATCGTTCTCAAGGAATGGGATACAAGCAGTAGCGACAGAAACTACCATTTTAGGTGAAACGTCCATGAAGTCGATCTTCTCTCTCTCTATCTCGAGGATCTGATCTCTGTATCTGCCGTTTACCTTAGGTCTGGCAAACTTGTTATCCTCAGTAAGAGGCTCGTTTGCCTGAGCGACCATGTAGTTATCTTCAACGTCAGCCGTCATATAAACAACTTCGTCAGTTACAACGCCTGTTTCCTTATCAACACGTCTGTAAGGAGCTTCGATAAAGCCGTACTCGTTTATCCTTGCGAAAGAAGCAAGGTAAGAGATAAGTCCGATGTTAGGACCTTCAGGCGTCTCGATAGGACACATTCTGCCGTAGTGAGTATAGTGAACGTCACGAACCTCAAATCCGGCACGGTCTCTTGAAAGACCGCCAGGGCCGAGGGCTGAAAGTCTTCTCTTATGAGTAAGCTCAGCCAGAGGGTTGTTCTGATCCATGAACTGTGACAGTGGAGAAGAACCGAAGAACTCTCTGATAGCCGCAGTGATAGGTCTTATATTGATAAGAGCTGTAGGAGTAACGACCTCAGTGCCCTGTGACTGAATGTTCATTCTCTCACGGATAACTCTTTCCATTCTTGTGAAACCGATCCTGAACTGGTTCTGAAGAAGCTCGCCTACTGAACGGATTCTTCTGTTGCCAAGATGGTCGATATCGTCAACAGTACCAACGCCCTCGCAAAGGTTGAGAAAGTAAGAAACCGTAGCGATAATATCATCGATAGTGATGTGCTTTGGAACGAGGTCGTCAGCCTTAAGTTTGATGTTCTCCTTAAGTTCTTCCTCATTCTCAGAATCCTCAAGAATTTCCTTGAGAGCCTTGAAAGATACCTTTTCGTTGATGCCAAGCTCAGTGCAGTCAAAATCAACATAAGCGTTGATGTCTACCATGCCGTTGCCTATGATCTTAACTTCGCACTCTTCAAGCTTTGTAACAGCCTCGCCTGTTGCGGAAGTAAGATGCTCCTTGACCTCAACGTCAACGTAAGCCTCCATAACACCTGCGGTCTCGATCTCCATAGCCTTATCAAAGCTGATAAGATCTCCGGCCTCAGCCATTACCTCGCCTGTCATAGGATTTACAACAGGTCTTGAAAGTCTGTGACCTGAAAGTCTTGAACCAACGCCAAGCTTCTTGTTGTACTTATATCTGCCGAATCTTGAAAGATCATATCTCTTAGCGTCAAAGAACAGGTTGTTCAGGTGAGTAACAGCAGAATCTACTGTAGGAGGCTCGCCCGGACGGAGCTTCTTGTAAACCTCAAGAAGAGCTTCCTCTCTGTTAGCAGTCTGATCCTTCTGCATGATAGTCTGAGTAAGTCTTTCATCAGGGCCGAAAACTTCCTCGATCTCCTCGTTAGTACCAATACCGAGCGATCTCAGGAAAGTAGTAAGAGGGATCTTTCTGTTTTTATCGATTCTGACATAAACCACATCGTTAGAATCCATTTCATATTCAAGCCAAGCACCTCTGTTAGGGATAACAGTTGTCTTGAACAGATCCTTACCGGTCTTGTCCTTATCAAAAGCGTAATAAACACCTGGTGAACGCACCAACTGAGAAACGATAACACGCTCTGCACCGTTGATAACAAAAGTTCCGCTGTCGGTCATTTTAGGGAAGTCACCCATAAATACCTCGGACTCCTTGATCTCGCCGGTTTCGGTATTGTTAAGTCTTGCAGTAACTCTCAGTGGCACTGCATAAGTTACATCTCTCGCCTTGCACTCTGCAACAGAATACTTAGCCTCTTCATCAAAATGATATCCAACAAAAGTCAGCTCCAGCGTACCATTATAATCAGTAATAGCTGAAACATCTCTGAAGACCTCCTTCAGACCTTCATCGAGGAACCACTGATAAGAGTTCTTCTGCACTTCAATAAGGTTAGGCATCTCCAGAACCTCATTGATCTTGGCAAAGCTCTTTCTCGTGTTCTTACCAAGTTTTACGTCCTTGACATTCACCATAGGCTCAATCACTCCTTAATTTATTTGGAAAATACATTTATATAATACTATATAACAATCGTATTCGCCAGTGGTTTTGGCGGTGTTTTCCATGATTTTCTGCACTCAAAAACGCATGAAATAGGTGGAAAACTCCATTATGATACAGTATACTATTATATAATATTAGCAAGCCCTTGTCAAGCATTTTAGCTTACACATCTCACCGATTTTCCTATTTTCTCCGATTTGAACAAAAATCGCACAATTCGACGCAGAAACTTCTACTATTACCAATGTGTTATAAAATCGTAAATTTTTCGTTTACCAGCCTGCTTTTATCACCCTCCGCCTCATTACCTCCGCCCTAACCTACCCTTTATTTCATCACTATCTGCACCAACTTGTCTGCCATTACATAATAAATCCGATTTACTTGTCATATCCAACAAAAAATTGCTTAACAAATTGTGCAAACAAATGATTTATATTTTAATTTGGCAACATTTCTGCAATTGTTGCATTTTTTATGCAACAAAAGGGGTACTTTTCGTGTATAAGTAGAAAGCGTTTTGATACTTGCGGGCACGTACAAGCCCTGCGACTTAGTGAAACCGAGGTGCGTTTCTGGAACAGGCTGTAGAGTACTTGTGTCAAAGCGTGGGTGTGCATTGCGGTATTTTGTGTATACGCAACCAAGGGCATAATACTCGGTGACACACCCCGAACGCAACTTGAAAATTGAATATATATATCGGACAAAATTACGGCAACAAATCTGTAGGGGCGAACAGCGTTCGCCCGTCGAAGAAACAAGTCCACGATTACAACCATTGTAGGACAGAACAAAAAACTATCCTATCACGCTTGTAGGGGCTTGGCGAAATTTCTGTTCGCAAGCTCACAGAAATGCGACAGCCCGCTCGAAGGAGCGAGGTTTGTATTTTTTCCACAAGCCATGCAGGGGGATAAAGGCTGTCGAGGGGTCGGGCGCCGTCCCCTACAATTCTGAATTTACAACAAATTCTGAACACGGGCGAACATCGTTCGCCCCTACAGTTATTTGGGATAGTTTATTCCTCCGCAAAATCGCTCCGCTCTTTGCGTATCTACATTGCGCTTAGGGATAGAAAGGCGGTGCAGATTTTATACTCCGATATCAATTTTATCTGATATTTGACTTCTATATGCTTTTGATACTACAATCTGCACCTTGTCGGCTTGCGCCGAATGAGGCTCTGCCTCATACTCCGCTAGGGGCTTTGCCCCTAGACCCCACAAGCCCTCTAGCGCCGGGCTTGAGCGTGCGCTTTATCTCTCGCTTCGCTCGGTGCTTTATTTTTACTTTATGCTTGTAATTTACTTTGGTCTGCTATGCTCATTCCTCACTCCTCACTCCTCATTCCTCATTTCTCATTTCTCATTCCTCCCCTCCTCACTAAAAATCCGCCCCCACATCTTGCAATTTTCCTCAAAATGTGCTATCATTATCTCTATAGGGGGTCTTATCCATGAAAAAACTCTTTTCCGTAATTTTTATGAACTTTTTCGGCTTCGACATGATAATTTTCTTGGTTGCAGTCGCAACCGCCCTCGTCTTTTATTTCACTAAAAAATCGGCTGATGTTCTCTACAACAAGCTTCATCTTAACATCTTCGTTCCCGACTCAGGTGCTTCCCGCCGTCAGGCTGACAGCGATATTTCGGACATTCGTGAAACAGATATCGTTTCTATGCGCAACCGAACAGGAAGCCTTTATTCTCTGTTCGTAAATCTCACAGGGATTTTCCCTCTCTTGGGTATCCTCGGCACTGTTATCTCCCTCCTTGGTATGGTGGGCGATATGACAAACGTTCAGGATAATTTCTATGGCGCTTTGACCTCCACTTTTTGGGGACTTATTTTTGCTATAATCTTCAAATTTCTTGACGGCATAATTTCTGCAAAAATAGAGGATAACGAGAAAAATGTTCAGCTCTATCTTGAAAGAAACAACGCTGAACATTCCCAAAGCGGTGAACAGCCATGAATGGTTTCAGGAAAAATAAGGGCATAGTCCTTGAGCTGACTTCCCTACTCGATGTTATCATGATAATGCTTTTCTGGGTCATGACCGATGTTTCCGCATCTGCCGACAGTCAGAAAGAGGACGCAAAAGCTCAGGTGCAGGCTGTCACTCAACAGCTTGAGGAGCAGAAGCAAAAGTCCGCTGACGAGCTTGATAAGCTCCGTGAGGATATGCAAAAGCAGATAGATGAAGCCTATAAAAAGGCTGAGAGCATTAACAGCAATGCCGCAAAAAATCAGCAGGCGCTCGACGGCTACACTCAGGGTATGCTTATCTCACTTGATATGCGAAATGAAAACGGCTCTGACAAGCTGTATATTTCTCGAAATGATGAGGATATTATGACCGTGACCCCTGATGAAGACATCTCAGGCAGGCTCATATCTCTTTTTGAAGGACTCGGTGCGGCAGACGGTGAAGTAATGCTTGCGGCAGTGGTCTATGACGGTGACGCTGTGCTTTATCGTAACATGAGAATAGTGGAAAACGCTGTTCAGGCTGTGTCAGACAAATACGAAAATGTTTACTTTACATACATAAACACTTCCAAATAGAAAGGACAATAAAAATGAGTATTCAGAACGATGTTGAAAAGCTCTACCGCAGTGACCTTGAAAAACAAAGACAAAAGCAAAAAAAGAAAAAGAAGAAAAAGCTTCTTGGTATCATGCTGATCGTCATTATCATTGCGGCGCTTATTCTTATAATGCAGTATCTTGGACTTGGACTGGGCGGTGGAAAAGGCGAAGGCTCAGGGGACGGCAAGGACGCAAGTGCTTCCTCCAATGAAGCTTCCGTTACTACCACAACAACAGCAGCTCCAAAGGAGTTTTATGACATCAAGGTTTCAGGAAGCACTTATATAATCGATGAGCGTGTGGTAGATCTTAAAAGTCTTGTTTCCACAGTGAAGCTTATGAGCGACAATGTTATCGTAAGGATAACAGACGACAACGCAACAAAGAACGCCATGGACGAGCTTAAAAAGGCTCTTACCGACGACGGCAGAGAGTTCACAGAAACAGTTCTTGACAATTCCGCTTTGGATAACAGCATGGCAGATACAACATCTGAAGCCGTAAGATAAAAACTGTATGGGCGAACATCCTTCGCCAGTTTTCTGCATAATTTTAAAGGATACAGATATAAAATATAATTGGGGACGGTCAAGCCGTCCTCTTTTCAGAAACAGAGGTAATATCATGCTTGGACTTACTTTAGAGGGCGGAGCCAGCAGAACGGTCTATTCCTGCGGAATAATGGACGCTCTGCTGGAGGATAAAATAATAGCCGATTATGTTATAGGCGTTTCGGCAGGAGCAGCTTTCGGCGTTTCTTACTGCTCAGGGCAGATAGGCAGAAATCTCCGCCTTGCAACTGAGTTTATGGGAACAAAGAAATACATGGGTGCAAGACATCTTATCGACCCGAAAAACCGATGCTACTATAACCTTGATTATGCCTACAATGTTGTGCCTAATGTTGAGCTTCCCTTTGATTATGAAGCCTACAGAAACTTCAAGGGCAGATTTTGTGCAGTTGTTACAAACGTAAAAAACGGCAAGGCTGAGTACATGGACGTGCCAAAAGATGACACCCACTGGAATTTGCTTAGAGCCACCTGTGCTCTTCCTCTGCTTTTCCCTGAGATAGAGATAAACGGAGAAAAATATATGGACGGCGGTATATCAGATTCAATACCATATATGCAGGCAATAAAAGCAGGCTGTGACAAAAATATCGTTGTTCTGACCCGACCAAAGGGCTATGTTAAGACCCAAGAGCCTGCCACAAAGCTTGCCATGAAATATTATCACAAGCACCCTGAGTTTGCCGAAGCCCTTGCCACAAGAGCCGAGAGATACAACAAATGTATCGCAGAGCTTATGGAGCTTAAAGCGGAGGGGAAAGTCTTTGTTTTCACACCTAAGACCACCTTCGGAGTAGGCAGGACTGAGGGCGACCCTGCAAAGCTGAAAAAGCTTTATGATTACGGCTACGCCCACGCAAAATGGGCAATGGACGATCTGAAAAAATATCTTTGCAAGTAGGAATGAGGTAATAAAATGTCATACAAGCTGCCGCTTTTTGCTGCCGCCGCATTTCTGGGCGGTTATATGCTTATTTCCAACAGACAGCTGAGGGTGAACGAATATGAGCTGAAAGTATCAAAGCTTCCTGAGAATTTTGTTGGTAAAAAGATACTTCTTCTTGCAGATCTTCACAAGAAGCGTTACGGGGATAATTTCAACAATCTGGTAAATTCCTGTATTGCCGCCGAGCCTGACTTTATTTTCTTTGCAGGTGATCTTTACAGCCGTGACGAAACGGACATGATACCGAAGCTTGCCCTTATGAAAAGGCTAAAACATATCGCACCGACCTATTATATTTTCGGTAACCATGAAACTGACAACATGGATAATGCCGAAGCCCTTGCTTTGAAACTCACCGAATGTGGAGTACACATTCTGAGAAACAACATGGAGCAGATAAAAATAGGCGAGGATCACATCAATATATACGGCACTCAGCTTCCCCAAAGATTTTACCGCAACGAAGATTTTTCACATCACGACCTGCCGCAGATCACAAAGGACGAGCTTAAAAAACTTTTAGGCGAGCCTGACAGGAGCGAGTGTAACTTTTTGCTTTCGCACACACCGCTGGCTTTCCGTGCTTATGCGGACTGGGGAGCAGATGTGACGTTTTCGGGTCACTGTCACGGGGGAGTTATAAGATTGCCTTTTATTGGCGGAATACTTTCTCCTGAGCGGAAATTCTTCCCACGATACACAAAGGGCATTTACGAACTTAACGCTGAACAGGGCTTGGCTAAGCTTGCTGTTACGGCAGGACTTGGTAAATTCAGGCTGAATAATCCCTCGGAAATAATGATTTGCACACTTGAAAGGCAGGAATAAATATGTATCAGAAACAATTTGAAGAATATTTTGACAAGCACATGGAGGAGATCCTACGTGACCTAGACGAAATTATTTCTATTGAGAGCGTAGGCGACATAAACGCCCCTGTTAAGCCATTTGGCGAGGGTTCTCGCAAGGCTCTTGACTGGGGAAAGGCTTACCTTGAAAAGCTCGGCATGACAACAAAGGACTTTGACGGCTATGCTGTTCACGGTGATTTTTACCAAAATGAGGAATGTAAGCTTGCTGTGCTTTCACATCTTGACACTGTACCTGCAGGCGAGGGCTGGAGCTATCCGCCTTTCAAGCTGACTAAAGCTGACGGAAAGCTTTTCGGCAGAGGAACAATTGACGACAAAGGTCCGAGCGTTGCGGTGCTGTGGGCTGTAAAGGCTATCAAAGAGCTTAACATTCCTATAAAAAAGAACTTCCGTGTTATTTTCGGTGGCAATGAAGAGGGTGGCTGTGAGGACATGGAATATTATGAAAGCAAACAGCCTTTCCCTGAAATGGTGTTCACCCCCGACGGCTCTTTTCCTGTGCTCAACTGCGAAAAGGGCATGGTGCATCTTACATTCTCTGCTGAATTTTCAGATGATAAGATAGCTGAGATAAATGGTGGAAGCGTTATAAATGCTATCCCTGACAAGTGCATTGTGAAGTTTGCTGACGGCAGTGAGAAGGTCATCAGAGGAAAATCGTCACACGGGTCAAGACCTGAAAACGGCGACAATGCGGTGACAAAATTTGTGGCAGAATATAAAAATAAAAATGCTCTCCTTGGTGGGTTGGCTGAGCTTTTCCCACACGGAGAATGCAACGGAAAATCCTGCGGTCTTGGTTTTTCAGACGATGTATCAGGCGAGATGACCTGTGCGCTGACTATCCTTAAAACTGAGGGTGGCAGGCTTAATGGCGGTATCGACATACGCTTCCCTATTGACAAGACGCTTGCTGAGATAAGCAGTATCATAACTTCGGCACTTGAAAGCAAGGGCTTCAAGGTGGACGAGCTTGACGGCATGGAGCCCCATTATGTGGACGAAAACAGTGAGTTCGTTCAGACCTTGTTAAGGGTATATAAAAAGGTCAAGGGCGAAAAGGGAAAATGTATCGCAGAGGGCGGAATAACCTACGTTCACAACACAAAGGGCGGTGTTGCGTTCGGTGCGGAATTTCCTGAGGAAAACAACAATATGCACGGAGCTGACGAGCATATTTCCATGGAAACTTTCAAAATAAATCTGAATATGTACGCTAATGCTATTGCAGAGCTTTGCGGTGAATAATTGGGTGTGCATGGCTCTTGACAATGTGTGATTTTAGTGGTATACTTTATTACATAAAAGCTTAAAAGCGTAAAAGCAAAGGGAGCATGACGGACAATGAAGATTTGTATAGTTGGACTTGGACTTATAGGCGGTTCGCTTGCCAAGGCAATAAAAAAGAACACTCATGAGAGCTGTTTCGGTATAGATATTGACAGGGGAACGATAGCAGGGGCGCTGGCACAGGAGGCTATCGACGGTGAAATGGCCATTGACGACCTTGCAGGCTGTGACGTTGTTATTGTGGGACTTCACCCTGAGGCTACCATAAAATTTATCACGGAGAATGCAGGTAAGTTCAAGAAAGGCGGTATCGTTCTTGACACTTGTGGAGTAAAGGGCGAGATAGTCAGAGCTGTAGAGGGCGTTTGCATTGAAAACGGCGTAAACTTCCTCGGCTGTCACCCTATGGCAGGACGTGAATTTTCGGGCTTTGCATACTCGGTGGACAATCTTTTTGAAAAAGCAAGCTTTATAATGACGCCTACTGACAGAACGCCTATGAGGGTGGTGCAGGATATATCAAGGCTTGCATACAACATAGGTTTTGCAAAGGTCGTTGTATCAAACGTTGAGGAGCATGACAGCGTTATTGCGTTCACTTCTCAGCTTGCTCATGTTGTATCAAGTTCCTATGTAAAAAGCCCCAGCCTTCTGAAGCAGGCAGGTTTTTCGGCAGGATCATTCAAAGACCTTACGAGAGTGGCTAAACTCAACGAAGATATGTGGACGGAGCTTTTCCTTATGAACCGTGGTCCACTGGTGGACGAGATAGAGCATATAATCGCAAGATTAACGGAGTATCGTGATGCTATTGCAAATAATGACGCTCAAAGGTTGCATGACCTGCTTAAAGAGGGTCGAGAGCTTAAGGAATTGTCTAATAATAGCTAAATAAACAAAAAGCGGTGTCAGAGGTTCAATTCTCTGCACCGCTTTTTGTTTATTCTTCTGTGTCTGTATCGTCGTCTGTATTATCAGTTTCTTCCTGCTCTTCATTTTCGTCAGGTTCGTCAGGCTCGGACAAATTGGTATCGTCGCTTTCGTCTGTATCGTGGATATCTTTATCATTATCCTTGTTGGCTGACTCATTGTCGCCTACTGTTTTGTTTTTCACTATCATAAGATACTCAGCGGCAATAAGAGCTACGCACAAAACGCAGACCACGCCAATAATAACGCCCATTGATGAACCGCTCTTTTTTTCCGACACCGGACTTGCGGCTTTTGAGGTCGCTTCTGCTTCTGAGCTTTCAAGCTTCACGGCTTCAGGTTCTTTTATCACTATTTTAAAATGCCCTACTGAGCCGTCCTTATAAACAATGTCTATCTTTGTTTCGCCTGTGCTGAGGGTCTGGAACTTGCCATCCTCGAATATAAGCACTTCGCCGTTGGCTACTGTTACGCTTTCAACATCTGTAAGCCCTATATCCTCGGGAGCGATAGGGTACTTGGAATAGTCAACGTCTATTTCGATATAATCGCTGTTGTCCTGCTGAACGTCTGCAGCGTCCTGATACTTGACGATACCGTTCTCTACCTGATTTGATATGGCATTGAGGTTTTCGTCATCAAGGGAATTTACTGTGAGATAAAGCACTGTTGAGGTGAGCTTTTCGTCTGCGACTTTGAAATGAAGGGTCGCATAATCACCGTCAAAGTCTGTGCCGTCTGCGTTCACATAGTTATATACAAACTTACCTGCAAAGGCGTTGTCAACTGCCATGCCCCCTGCTTTATCGTTGGTTTCGCACTTTTCAAACTCTACAAGGCTATCGTCATAGCCCACGGAGATAGATGCGTTTGAGATAAGATGATCGGACTGGATATTTATTTTCGCTGTGAACTTTTTGTCCTTTACCTCGCTGACCACAAGCTTTACAACTGTCGGCGTAGAAGTCGGAGTGTCCGGAACATAGGAATAAGATGTGGTAGTTCCCCATGTGGTGGTTTCCCATGTCTGAGCTGTGGTAGTTGTAGTCGTTTCAGCGTCCTCCCGCTGAGGCTGAGCGGTAGTGGTTGTTTCCGGTACAGGATCTGTGGCTGGCACATCGGTTGTCACAGGCGTTTCGGGATCAGCGAAACACACTGAGGTCATTGCCATGACCGCTGCAAAAAATCCCACTGTTACTTTCTTGAAATCCATTATTTACTCTCCTGATATTGTTTTTGCCGTAAACAAGGGCTGCCGCCATAAAGACCGCAGCCCATGATTTTCCTTTTTATTAGTCCTCAATAAGAGTTACTTTCTTCATGACCTGATCTACAAGCGGCTTATCGTTGAAATTTACGTCAACTGCTGCGATCTCGTCAACAACGTCCATGCCCTCGACTACCTTGCCGAATGCTGCATACTGACCGTTAAGATGAGAAGCGTCCTGGTGCATGATAAAGAACTGTGAGCTTGCTGAATTTGGCATTGCTGAACGTGCCATTGAGATAACGCCTCTTGTATGCTTGAGGTCGTTACGAACACCATTGGCAAGGAACTCGCCCTTTATCTTCTCTTTTGCACCGCCCATGCCTGTTCCCGTCGGGTCGCCGCCCTGTATCATAAAGCCTGAGATAACTCTATGAAAAATAAGTCCGTCATAAAAGCCCTCTTTAACAAGCTTCTCAAAATTTGCAACTGTGATAGGCGCAACGTCAGGATAAAGCTCGATCTTGATATTCTTTCCGTTTGCCATTTCTATATTTACCATGTTAATACTCTCCTTATTATTTGTTAATACAAAATTTACTTGGATTTTGGCAGCTCGCCACGTTTATTTTTCTCCATAAGATCATTGAAATACAATGTGATAGGAGTTGGAACTTTCTTGAAAAGTCCCTTTTTCTCAACCTCGTCACAAACGATATAATCTCTTTCACCGTCATTATTTACGCAATAGAGCCTGTCTGTTTTATAGAAGCCGCCGTTGCCGTCATCTCTGTTCTTATCAAAACAGCCGAAGATATCCTTTGCCATGAGTTCGCAAAGTCTGAGTATCTTCTCATAGTTGGTATGCTCGCTCCACTTTTCAAGCTCTTCATGAAAAAACTGCTGGACAGGAACGTCATTGACTTCCATTTTTCTTATTATTCTCGCAAGGCATATAGAAGCGTCCTGATCGGTAAGCTTATCAAGTCTTGCATTCTTATAATCAAGTATATACTCATTTAATGTAGCATAAAGCAACTTATCATACTGAAACGGCTTGCCTTTGCCTGAAAACTTTATGATAGGGTTATCGGTATTGATCTTCAATTTTATCTCTCCAATTCAATTTATTCTGGCAATACCCCTAATGACTGCCTTTACCCCGATCATCTGCCATATTTTTCGTTAAATTCCTTCACCTTCTGCGCCAAAAACTCTTCCGATACTGAGCCGATAGCGTCGTCGTCCTCGCTGTGGTCAACAGAGCCAAGACCCTCCACAAGAGCCTCATCGACGGATATTCCCTTTATATCCTTATACTCTGCATAGTCCTCAGGCTTTTTTGCATAAGGAAGCTCAGCCACCTTTGCGGCTGTGGTCTCTGCACTTATGGCTTCGATATTGCCTGTATCACGCTTCTCCTGAGCCACTTTCTCGTCATGTATCCTATATATCTCCTCAAGCTTTGAGTCGATACCCTCAACGGACGCCACGCTTATATCCTCCTTATGAGAAGCTACAAATCTTGCGTGTTCCTCCTCATAAAGCTTTTCATACTCGCTCTGGGCATCGGTTATCTCAGCCTGTCCTACCGGGTTCACGTCGTAGTCGGCATAGGTCTTTACGGGATCGTTTTTCTTTTCAGCCAGCTCTTTTTCAAGCTGCTCCATCTTGCTGCGGATAGTTTCCGGCTCTATGGTATCGGTTATCTTCTCAGCGTGTACCTTATCGCTGCTGGACTCCTTCACAAAAGCCGTATCTCCGCCTGCTCTCTTCACAGGAGTGTTCCATATATCATCAGCATTTATCTGCTGCTTTTTAGGCTGTGTCGATGTTTTGGGCTCGGAGCTTTTTCTGCTGAACAGACCCATAAGATCTCCCCCTTTTTTATTGGCATGATGATCTGATATCGGCATTTTATGCCTGACATCTTATACTTATTTATTATACAATATTTTCACCAAAATTGCAAACCTTTTGACAGTTACTTTTTGTACGATTTTTTAAACTCTTTTTGTGCATTTTGTTTCGCATTAATATAATATAAATATAAAATTCACGTTTAGTTAATGTAATTTATACTAATATTTGCTATACTATATTTGTTAAGTTATTTATTTTGTTAATTAAAAACAAAAAACAAATTAGTTTAAGAAAACTATTTTTGGCATAAAGATACACAAAAATACCCGATCGTGAAGAAGATAACACGAATAAAAAAGGTAAAAGCTTAAGTATATATGAAGTAAATTCATGGAGGAGGATATATTTATGACAAGACCGTCACTTGGGATAACGGCAATGGAACTTTTTGCCTGCAATCCTTTCAGGGTGCTCGGCATAGCCGTTGACACTCCTACTGCTGATGTCACGCTCACATACAAAAAGTTGCTTGATATGGCGGCTAAAGGTGACACGGCTGATTATGAAACGCCTTATGATTTTGATTTTCTGCCGCCTTTCTCCCGTTCTGAAAAGGATCTGAAAACGGCTTATGCAAAGATCGCCAGCAACGGATACAGATGCTTCGCATTCTCTGATCCTATATTTTCGGCTTCCCTGAACATTGATGACGTTATGCTCAACCTCAGAGATATTTCATGCTATGACTGTTTCCTCAGATGTTATATGTGGCTCATCACCAATGACAGAGATTTTGAAGAGCCTGAGCTTTGGATACCACTTTGTCAGTACATAGACAAGATGATAATGTCAAGCCCTGAGCAATGGGATAAGTATTTTGACCATCGTTTTCCGCAGGATATGCTTGACGGCTCAATGTCTGCGCTGAGGTCTTTCTATGCCACATTCTGCGATATAATTCTGCTTCCTATCAAGGAAATGGTAAGAGGCTCTATGAAGTGCAGAACCGCAATGGAGATACTTAAGATCGCAAAGGTGGACGTTGACGAGGTATTCCCTGACATTGACATTCCTCAGGCTAACCTGCCTAAGAGGGGCGAGCCTGCGCCGAAGCTCAAGATCGCTGTCAAGGACGGCGAGGAATACTATGATGTTACAACAGGCAAAATGGTAAGCTTTGAGGGCGACGAGGATTCGGCTATCGAGAGCAACGATTTCTCTGCGGCTGCAAGCTCCATTTCTGCTGACGCTATCGTTGGCGAGGACGGTCCTGACAGCGAGCCTATACCTGACGAGCCTGAGGAAAATCCTGAGCTTAAGGTAGTTCCGCCTCCAGCCCCCGTTCAGCCTGAGCCTGCGGCAGTACAGCCTGCACCAGAGCCAGAGCCTATACCAGAGCCACAGCCTGCTCCTGCACCGACACCTGCAGAGGACATCCAGTCTGCTCCTGTATTCAACACAAAGCCGATGGCTCAGAGCGGTATTCCCGGCGAGATAAACGCACCTATAAGAAAGAGAAAGATCTTTATTCCGGGACACGAGGGCATTTCAGGCTCTGCACCTGCAAGCCAGCCTGTTTCTGCTTCTGTTCCGCCGGTTTCACAGCCTGCACCTGCTCCAACGCCTGTTCAGACAGCACAGTCTGCACAGCAGACGGTTTCAGCACCTGTGTACAGCCAGCCTGCTCCACAACCTGCGGCGGAAGCTCCGAAGCCTGCGGCTAAAAAGCCATACAAGAAGGCGAACAAGGGACTTACTTCCCTTATTGATACAGTTGACGAGGCGATAAACGACACCTCGGACATAATCCTTACTGACGAGGCCGAGGAAGAGGAAAACCTCTACACTGACACTCTTATCAAGATGCTGAGGGCAAACCGCTCAAACAATCAGCTTATGAAGAGCGTTGACACAAAGCATATTTATGACAATGGTGACAGCCTTGGCAGACCTGAGGAAGCAGAGCTTTCTATGGACGCTATCAACATGAAGAAAATGGACAAGAGCCTGCTCAATTCTTCATATGATAACATCAGCACCAAGGAGACCGATCCTAAGAAGCTTCGTGAGGAAAAATACCGCAACATCAACATCAATGATATGCTCAATCCAACAGTAGGAAGCCAGATGCACAAAGAATACACTCCGGATGCTATCGAGGAATTTGTTAAAGCTAAAAAGCAGGAAAAGTCTGCCATAAAAGGCGTTTGGAAGCTTCTTGGCGTTCTGTCGCTTTTGCTTATTATTTATCTGGTACTGCTTTACACGGGGCTTATTTGATGACGATATAAAGTGTGGGAGAATATCCGCAACGTGGTGTAACGAAAAAGAATAAGTAAACAAAACGTCGGGCAAGCGGGACGTCGCATTTCTGCAAAGCAGAAATTGAGCCGCTCCCCTACAGGGTTTGTGAAACGCACCAAATTGTGCGAATAATGCAGATTGTACAGGCGACAAGACGGGACGTCGAGGGCGCCGTCCCCTACATGATAGTGCAATGCGTATTTTTGTACGGAAATAAACAGTGTTAGAAATTTAGATAACAGATTTATAAGGGGTGGGATTTCCGCCCCTTTTTTGCAATAAGGAGAAATTTTATGAAAGAATACATACTCTCTTTAGATCAGGGAACGACTTCCTCCAGAGCGGTGCTTTTTAACGCAAAGGGTGAAAAGGTTGCGAGCGTACAGAAAGAATATCCGCAGATATTCCCCGGCAACGGCTGGGTGGAGCATGACCCTATGGACATACTGGAAAGTCAGCTCAGTTCTGCTCGTGAGGTCATTGCAAAGGCTGGGATAACAGCGGAGGACGTGGCGGCTATCGGCATCGCCAACCAGCGTGAAACAACGATACTTTGGGACAAGAACACCGGCAAGCCTGTTTACAACGCTATCGTTTGGCAATGCAGGAGGACTTCTGAGGACTGCGCACGAATGGAAAGTCAGGGCTTGCAGAAGTTTTTCAAGGACAAGACGGGACTTCTTATCGACCCTTATTTCTCTGCCACAAAGATAAAGTGGATACTTGAAAATGTTGAGGGCGTGAGGGAGCGTGCGGAAAAGGGTGGGATACTTTTCGGCACTGTTGATTGCTGGCTCATATGGAATCTGACAGGGGGAAGGGTACACGTTACTGACTACTCCAATGCTTCCAGGACTATGCTTTTCAACATTCACACCCTTGAATGGGACAGGGAGATACTGGGACTTTTGGGCATACCGGGCTGTATGCTACCTGAGGTCAAAGAATGTTCGGGTGACTTGGGCGAAACTGAGGAGAACATTTTCGGAAGCAGGATAAAGATCGCAGGCTGTGCGGGGGATCAGCAGGCGGCACTTTTTGGGCAATGCTGTTTCCGTGAGGGCGATGTGAAAAACACCTACGGCACGGGCGGCTTTCTGCTTATGAACACAGGTGAAAAGCCTGTGGAAAGCCGTCATGGATTGCTCACTACTATTGCCTGGGGGATAGGCGGAAAGGTCAATTATGCTCTGGAGGGGTCGGTATTCGTATCGGGTGCGGCGGTAAAATGGCTTCGTGACGAGCTTTGCATAATACGCACAGCGTCAGAAACTGAGGAGCTTGCAAGAAGCGTTGAGGACACGGGCGGTGTATACTTTGTGCCTGCATTCGTGGGACTTGGCGCGCCATACTGGAAGCCCGAAGCCAGGGGCATGATAACAGGGCTTACAAGAGGTACAAACAGATGCCACATAGTCAGGGCAACATTGGAAGCTATGTGCTATCAGACCTATGACGTTCTCAGGGCGATGGAGGAGGACGCTGGGGCTATCGGAAGCATAAAGGCTGACGGTGGTGCGGCGAACAACGATTTTCTTATGGAATTTCAAGCTGATATATTGGGTCATTCGGTCATAAGGCCTTATAACGTGGAATCCACCGCAACAGGTGCGGCATATCTTGCAGGGCTTGGCTGTGGGCTTTGGGGCAGTATGGAAGAGCTTGTCGGCGTTTCGGATAAGTTCAGGGAGTTTATTCCGTCTATGAGCGAGAGTAAACGCAGTGATCTGATAGGTGGTTGGAAGAAAGCGGTCGGGGCGGCTATTGAAAAATAAATCAGAAAAAGAATAGAAGAAACCGAGCGAAGCGAGAGATAAAGCGCACGGTCAAGCCCGGCGCCAGAGGGCTTGTGGGGTCAAGGGGCAAAGCCCCTGCGGAGCTTGAGGCAGAGCCTCAATAGGCGTAAGCCTACAAGCGGTGCAGAAAAAGACTTAAAAGCATAACAAAGTAAAAGAAACAACAAAGCGGTGTCGGAGAAAAAATCTCTGCACCGCTTTTTTTCTATCCCATTAAACAAAGTGAATTCCGCAAAGAGCGACAGCGATTTTGCGGCGAAAGAACTTGCCCGAATAAGATGTAGGGGTGACCTGAGGTCGCCCCTACTGATGTACGTTAATCATCTTTCATTTCATTAAGCACCTGGGCACATAGGAAAAGCGAACCGCATATGAGATTCACTCCGTGAGGATTCTCGTTTATTAGCTGACGTGCCATTTCAAGGGCAGGCTTTGGACTTTGCTCTGCCCTGCCGCCTGCGTTGGTTATGATGTCGGCAAGGTCAGAGGCAGTTTCGGCTCTGTCGCTGAAACCGTCAACTGTGTAGAATTTGTCTACATACGGTATAATTTTCTTTACCGCCTCGGTGATGTTTTTATCCCTGCACATTCCCATAACAGCGTAACATGGGTGTTTTTCACAATGCTCCAATACGCCTGCCAAGGCTGACAGACCGTCGGGATTGTGTGCGCCGTCCAGTATCAAAAGCGGCTCACGGCTGAGTATCTGCACTCTGCCTTGGAGCTGGGCTTTTTTGATGCCCTCAAAAATTTTATCCTGGGGAATTTTCAGGGTATCGTTGATAAGGCGTATGCCGCTTATGACGCTCATGGCGTTCAGCACCTGATGTGCTCCGCCCATTGTGACTTCATAGGGCTGTCCTTTGAACTCAAACTTTGAGCCGAAAACGTCACAGCTTATAAGTTTGAGCTGATTGATGTCGGGGATAACGAGCTGAGAAAGATTTTTCACCGCCTGCTCACGGACAGTGCTGATGACCTTCATGTCATTGCCTGCGCTCAAAACGCATGGGCAGTGGGGTTTTATAATGCCTGCTTTCTGATAGGCTATTTTCTCAAGGGTGTCACCCAGAATGGCGGTATGGTCGAAATCAACTGAGCCTATAACTGTGAGAATAGGGGTTTTTATAACGTTGGTGCTGTCTAAAAGTCCCCCAAGACCTGTTTCGAGGACGACTATATCGCAGTTTTCCTCGGCAAAATAGAGGAAAGCTATGGCGGTGGTTATTTCAAACTGAGAGAAATTCTCACGGTCGCAGTGCATATCGGTGACGGCTTTCACACGCTTTGCCATTTTCGCAAGGGCAGGCTTTGGGATATCAATGCCGTTTATTTTTATCCTGTCGGTATAGCTTATTATATAAGGCGAGGTGAAAAGACCTGTTTTTAGTCCTGCGCACTGAAAAACCTCGCTGAACATCTGCGCCATTGAACCTTTGCCGTTCGTGCCGGCGATATGAACGAATTTAAGGCTGTCCTGCGGGTCGCCAAGATCGGAGAGCAAGGCTTTTATTCTGGATAGGTCTTTCACGGGCTTGCCTGAATGGGAAAAGCTGTTTATAAATTCAAGCTCGTCTATGTCTTTGGTATTTTCTATCAATTCTATCACTACATTTCGTCTATTATTTCTTTAAGCTCTCTTGCGGTGTCTATATTCACACCTGCGGTCTTTGCAAGCTCCTCTACTGTGGCTTTTTTGAGAGCCTCTTTGGTTTTATACTCGGTTATTAGCTTGGCGGCTTTTTTATCGCCTATGCCTTTGACTTTGGTTATTTCAAGTCGGTGGGCATTCTTTTTATGTTTCTGCGCCTGATAGGTTATGGCTACTCTATGGACTTCGTCCTGAATGGCGGTAACAAGATTGAACGCCGCTCTGCACTTTGCAAGGCTTATTTCTCCGCCACCTGTGGCAACTGCTCGTGTGCGGTGCTTGGAGTCTTTCACAAGTCCGAACAATGGGCAGGTCACACCCATTCGCTCTAAGACAGGCTCAACGGCATTGACATGGCCGTTTCCACCGTCAAGCAAAATAAGATCGGGCATAATGGAAAAGCCCTCGTCTGTTTTCTCAAAGTAGTTTCTAAAGCGACGTTCTATGACCTCCTGCATACAAGCATAGTCATTCTGCTCTGCAACTGTTTTGATAGAAAACTTTTTATAATACTTCTTGCATGGTCTGCCGTTTTCAAAGGCCACCATGCCTGCCACCATATTGGTAGAGGCGAGGTTTGATATATCGTAGCACTCGATATATTTCGGGGTCTTGGGAAGTCCCAATGCTTTGGCAAGCTCCTCAAGGGCGGTTATCTCACGGCTTGTTCTGCCGACTTTTATGGAGAGATACTCGGTGGCGTTGCTTTTGGCAAGGGTAGTAAGGCGGAGAAACTGTCCTCTTTTCGGAGTAGAGATATTCACGGCATGGTCATACTTCTGGCGGAGAAATTTCTCTATTATCTCGCCGTTTGTGATATCCTCGTCAAGGAGGATATCTTTCGGTATGCTGTCTTTGGAGGAATAATACTGCATGAGAAAATCTTCACGCATTTTTACGCTGTCGTCTTTTTCTCCAAGGAAATAGGAAGCCTTATCAAAAAGTCTGCCCCCACGATACATTATAACGCTGGCACAAGCCATTTCGCCATTTTGAGCAATGGCGATTATATCAGTGTCACGAATATCGTCATTAATTATCTTCTGACTTTCAGCGGCTTTTTGTATGGCTTGGATACGGTCACGAAGCTTTGCGGCAAGCTCAAAGTCAAGCTCCTCAGCGGCTTTGTTCATTTCATCGGTGAGTCTTTCAACTGAATCTGACGAACCGTTTCGGATATAGTCCACCGCCTGACGGACTATAGAATTATACTCCTCTTTGGAGAATTTTCCTGTGCAGACGCCCATGCACTGCTTTATGTGCATATTAAGGCAGGGACGCTGTTTTCTGAAATCCTGCGGAAATTTTCGGGTGCAGGTAGGAAGCATAAAGACTTTATTGGCTTCGATAACGGCTTGTTTTACTGCGAACGAGCTTGTATAGGGTCCTATATACTCTGCTCCGTCATCGTATTTTTGCAATACAGCTTGCAAACGTGGGTAGTCTTCATTTGTGACCCTGATATAGCTATAGCCCTTATCGTCTTTCAGCAGGATATTATACTTCGGGGTATACTGCTTTATAAGAGAACACTCCAGCACCAAGGCTTCAAACTCAGAGTCGGTGACGATAAAGTCATAGTCATAGACGTGAGAAACCATTTTCCACACCTTTGGCAGGTGATCCTGACACTTTCTGAAATAAGATGTCACACGGTTGCGGAGATTTTTCGCCTTGCCGATATATATTATCTTTTTCATTTTGTCTTTCATTATATAACAGCCCGGTGAGGTGGTGAGCTTTGAAGTTTTATCACGCAGAAATGGCAGGCGTGGGTTGTCTTCATCTGTAATGTACATAAATTCTCCTAACTGAAACTAAAAGCAAAGGCAATACGAGTTGTCCGTATTGCCTTGCTATTATCTCTTACCAATACATAAATACAGGAGTACCCATATCTATTTTTTCATAAACGTATTTTGCTTTATCTAAAGGCATATTTATACAGCCGTGTGAGCCCCATGTGCTTGACTTATAACGCTCACCGCCAAAGTTGCCGTTCTGCCATGATGCGTCGTGAAGTCCTATGCCGATAGTGGAAACGTTGTTCCAATAGTCAACATAGGAAGCGTAAGACTGTCCGTCGGCTGATCCTCTGAGGGTCTTGCCCTTTTCCTTATACCAAAGCTTATAAACACCGCCAGGGGTATTTCTTGACTTGCTTGGATAGCCTGAAACTATATCAGACTCCATTGTGAGCTTGCCGTCTTTATAATACCACAAATGCTGTGCAGTAAGGTCTACCTCGATATAAGTGTTGCCGTAATCCTTATCGGCTGTACGCCAATCCTTATTGCAGGTATACTCATAGGCTGAGTCAGGGTTTACATAGTAGACAGGCTCAGTTTCAGCAGACTCGCCCTTTTCAACAAGGTCTACGATAAGGTCGCAGGTCTTTTGCTGGTCTATCCACCAGCCGTAACAGCCCTGACCCTCGGAGATAGTTATAGTTCCACGCTTTGTGGTCTTGAACTCTCTGTCCTTGCCATAGGTATCATACTTATCTGCAAGGTCTTCAACATATGCCATTGCCTTATCTTCATCAACTGTATAGCCGGCTTCGGCGTTATCCTCGTCAAAGGTTATCCAATCCATGATAGTATCACCCGTGAGAGTTTCTGTGGTGTAGATAAAATCGAATGTTATTTCGATATCGTTAAGGTTATTGAGCTTCTTGCAGGTCTCTTCAAGCATATCCGCTGTTATGGCAGGCTTTTTATAGCAATCTGCCTTTGAGATATCAACGTCAAAGCTACCGTCGTCAATCTGATTTTCCACATAGGAATAAAGCTCGTCTATCTTACCCTCCTCCACAGCGTCGCCCGTGGTTTCTTTTACCACAACATAGCTGTTGTCGTCGCCTTTTTTGATATAGGCGTCTTCAGGATCTTTTGTGCTTTGGGAGTCAAGCACCTTTCTTTTCAGCACCTTTTCAAGCTTAGCCTTATCGTACTTGAACTTAGATTCAAAAGTGAAATCCGTACGCTTCATGGCAGAAGAGAACCATGAATAGTGGTTTTGCTGAGTATAATACTGTGTGATAAGGTTTTGAGTATTATCGTTATAGCCTATTTCAGACAGCTTTATGGAAAATGTTGTGCCGTCTTTCTTTGTAACGGTGATGGCTTTTGGGATAACAGCCTGCTCGCTTACTAGCTTATAGGCTTCCGCCTTGGTCTTTCCGCTGACCTCGATGCCGTTTATATATGTATTTCCAAGAAATCTATCCTTATACGAATTCATGCCCCACAGATAGAAGCCGCCTGCTGCGACTATCATAACACCAACAACTGAGCATATTGCTATTGCGACAGTCTTTCCTGACGAGGACTTCTTTTTCTTCTTTTTTCCATTCTTTGAGCCGCTCTTTGAAGTTTGCTTTGATGCAGGCTTTGCATTTTTACTGCGTGTTTCAGTTGTTTTGGGCTTTTTAGGCTTGATAGTTTCCTCGCCAAAGTCTGAAACTCCTCTTACGGGAGTGATAGGCTCGTCAAAGCCGCCGTCCTGCATTGCCATATTTTTAGCGATCATTCTTGCCATATCCTCATGGCTCATAGGGCGGTTCTGCGCCTGCGGCTTTGCGGCTTCATCGCTGTCGAGGGTAAGACCTTTCGTATCAAGTTCAAGATCTATGCCAAGATCATTATCCTTTCTTTCTCTATCGTTCATAACATTACCTTTCCTTATATGTCCTTATTATAATATACTCGTTTCACATTTATTTTACCCTATTATACAACACTATCACCTTTTTTTCAAGGAGTATTTCCTACAATATAAAGACAATTTTATGACGATTTCTCAACAGTTTTCATACAGTTGTATAAAAATGCAGTTTTCAAAATGTTATCCTGCATATTTTTCCTGTGGCAAGGAATTTTTTTTGCAAAACCTCTTGAAAAAGATCACAATAAGTATTATAATATATGTGGTAGAGGTTCGCTTGGCGAGCCGATCATTAATTTAAGAAAGAAGGATCTGTATGTTAGATATCAAGATCGAACGTACCACTACTCCAAAGGAAAAACCGGCTGACGAGACAAAGCTTGGTTTCGGTCACATTTTTACTGACCATATGTTTGTTATGAATTATGACGCAGGTCAGGGCTGGCATGACGCTAGGATCGTGCCTTACGGCGACCTTTCGCTCTCCCCTGCTGCTATGTGCCTGCACTACGGTCAAGAGATATTTGAAGGCCTTAAGGCTTATCGTACTGCTGACGGCTCTGTTCAGCTTTTCAGACCTCAGGAGAACTTCAAGAGAATGAACAACTCTGCTGAGAGAATGGTAATTCCTAAGATAAACGAAGAGGATATGCTCTACGCTCTGAAAACTCTTGTTAAAATGGAGCAGGACTGGGTTCCTCACACTGAGGGCGCATCACTTTACATCAGACCATTCATCATCGCAGTTGACCCATATGTAGGTGTTAAGCCTGCTGACCACTATCTGTTCATCATTATTCTTTCACCTTCAGGCGCTTACTATTCAACCGGTCTTAACCCTGTTAAGATCTACGTTGAGAACAAGTATGTAAGAGCCGTAAGAGGCGGTACAGGCTTTGCTAAGACAGCCGCTAACTACGCTATCTCACTTGCAGGTCAGGAAGAAGCTCACGAGCAGGATTACGAGCAGGTACTTTGGCTTGATGGTGTTGAGAGAAAGTATGTTGAGGAAGTTGGCTCAATGAACATCTTCTTCGTTATTGACGGCGAAGTTGTTACACCACAGCTTCTTGGCTCTGTTCTCCCCGGTATCACAAGAAAGTCTGCTATCGAGATATGCAAGAAGAAGGGCTACAAGGTAAGCGAGAGAAAGATCTCTATCGAGGAGATCGCTGAGGCTTACGACAACGGCAAGCTTGACGAGGTATTCGGCACAGGTACTGCTGCTGTTATCTCACCTGTTGGTCATCTTAAGTGGGGCGACAAGGTAATGGAGATAAACGGCAACAAGATCGGCCCTGTTTCACAGATGCTTTATGATACAATGACAGGCATTCAGTGGGGCAAGATACCAGACGAGTTTGGCTGGATCGTTAAGATCGACTAATATCGTGAATAATCAATGCGGTCTGTGCTTCGGTATAGACCGCATTTTTCATAGGAGTGATAAAAATGGAGCTTCAGCAGATAATAGACAAGTCACACAGGATAGTATTTTTCGGAGGAGCAGGGGTATCAACAGAGAGCGGCATACCTGATTTTCGGTCGGTGGACGGACTTTACAATCAGAAATATGATTATCCCCCTGAGCAGATACTCAGCCACACGTTTTTTATGCGGCACACAAGGGCATTTTATGATTTTTACCGTGACAAAATGCTTTGTCTGACGGCAAAGCCTAATAAGGCGCATTACAAGCTGGCGGAAATGGAGAGGGCAGGCATACTTTCTTCAGTTATCACGCAGAATATTGACGGACTTCACACGGCGGCAGGAAGCAAAAAGGTGCTGGAGCTTCACGGAAGCGTACACCGCAACTACTGCATGGACTGCGGAAAATTCTACACTGCGGAGGATATTTTAAACAGCACAGGCATTCCGAAATGCACCTGCGGCGGAATAATAAAGCCTGATGTTGTGCTTTATGAGGAGGGGCTTGATGATAAAACTGTGACGGAGGCGGTGAGAGATATATCTCAGTGCGACACGCTTATTATTGCAGGCACTTCTCTGACAGTTTATCCTGCGGCTGGAATGGTGAGATATTTTCAGGGGGATAATCTTGTGCTGATAAATCGGGACAAGACTTCCATGGACGGCTCCTGCGACCTTGTTATCCATGACAAGGTGGGGGAAACGTTGGATAAGATTGTGATAAAATAAGGACAACAAACGCAATTACAAAGCGATATAACAAACGGGCGAACATTGCAGTGGTGCAGTGTTCGCCCGTGTTTTTATGCTATTTTATTCGTCCATATGCTGTGCGGTATAAAGCTTGTAATATTCGCCTTTCTTTGCGATAAGCTGGTCATGAGTGCCGCACTCGGCAATGCCTTTGTTGTCGATATACATTATCTTATCGCAGTTTTTGATAGTGGAAAGTCTATGTGCGATAATAAATGAAGTTCTGCCAACAAGAAGTCTTTGAAGTCCCTGCTGAAGGAGCTTTTCTGTTCGTGCGTCTATTGATGAAGTTGCTTCGTCAAGGACAAGTATTTTCGGGTCGGAGAGGAGCGTTCTTGCAAAGGAGATGAGCTGTTTCTGTCCGCCTGAAAGCTTTGAGCCACGCTCGTTGACCTCGGTCATATAGCCGTCTTTCATTTCGCTTATGAACTCGTCTGCGCAGACTATCTTTGCGGCTTCTCTTATTTCTTCTTCCGTTGCGTCAAGTCTGCCGTAGCGGATATTATCGTAAATAGTGCCGCTGAAAATAAAGCTGTCCTGAAGCATTATGCCCATTTGTGAGCGGAGGGAATGCAAGGTCGCCTGACTTATATCCTTGCCGTCTATGGTTATTTTACCGCTGTCCAGGTCATAAAATCTTGACAGGAGAGAAACTACTGTAGATTTTCCTGCGCCTGTTGGTCCAACAAGGGCAACGCTTTCGCCCGGCTTAACGTCAAAGGAGATATGCTCCAAAACTGTTTTGCCCTGCTCATAGCTGAATGTAACGTCATCAAATTTTACCTCGCCTGTGATATCACCGATATCCTGAGCGTTCGGCTTGTCTGCGATAGTGGCAGGCTCGTCAAGGGTCTCAAAGATACGCTCAAGGTAGGCGATATTGTTGATGAAGTTATTGAAGATGTTTGACAGGTTCATGATAGGCTGCCAGAAGCTTGAAGCATAGCTTGTCATGGCAACGATAGTTCCAAGGCTCACTGCCGCAGGGGTCAGAACAAGCAGACCCACCACGAATATTGCGGCTCTCACAAGAGTAGAAACGTTGTCGGTAGCAGGCCAAACAAGGTGAGAATATTTCACGGCGTTTATCCAGCTTTTACGATATTTCTCGGAAAGTCTGTCGAATATCTCAGCGTTTTCTTCCTCACGGGTGAATATCTGGGTCACTCTTGCGCCTGTGATGTTTTCCTGCAAATAGGCGTTAAGGTTTGAGGATTTGTTTGAAACGTCCTGCCATGCTTTACGCTGTCTTTTCTTTATCATCATCATTATGACTGCAAATATCGGCAGACCTGAAAGCACCACCAATGACAGCTTCACGTTCACAAAGAACATGAATATCATGATGAAGAGCATATTAAGACATTCGAGTATAACATTGATGATACCGTTTGAGAGCATATCCGACACGGAGTTTACATAGTTTACAACTCTTATAAGAATTTTGCCGTGTGGACGGTTATCGTAATACTCAAATGGAAGTTCCTGCAAATGCTTGAAAAGGTCAGTACGGATATCGAAGATTATATCCTGACCAACAACTGTCATTATCCTTGAACGGATAGTGGAGAATGTTATTGACACGGCTATAGTGCCGACAAATGCGAGGGTGAGCAGGACGAGCTGTCCCATATTTTTCTGCGGTATGGTGTTATCAAGTGCATACTGGGTGATGAGCGGTCCGAGAAGTCCTGATATTGCGGCGAACACGCTCAGCACAAGGGCGGTTATCATTTTGCCCTTATATTTTTTGATATACACAAAGGAGCGTTTCAGGTGGGCGAAGTCGAATGGGGTTTCAAGGACTTCGTCAACGTCATAACGGTTTCTTGCCATTCAGACCGCCTCCTTTCCGAAGCCATCGTTCTGCAGCTTGAACACCTCGTAATAGTATCCCTTTTTGGCGATAAGCTCATCATGAGTACCCATTTCGGTTATCTTGCCGTCATCGAGGATTATTATCATATCAGCGTCTTTGGTGGAGGAGATACGCTGGGCTATTATTATCTTTGTGCATGGGAAATCGAGATTTCTAAGGCTGTCCTGAATATACTTTTCTGTTTCCATATCCACGGCGGAGGTGGTATCGTCAAGGATAAGAATGGCAGGCTTTATGGCTAAGGCTCTTGCAAGGGAAAGTCTTTGCTTTTGTCCGCCTGAAAGACCTACGCCACGCTCGCCCACGATAGTTTCATAGCCGTCAGGCATTTTCTCAACGAACTCGTTTGCCGCCGCAAGCTTTGCATAGTGCTTAACGTCCTCTTCGGACATATCAGAGTCGCCGTATGCGATATTGCCGTCTATTGTATCAGAGAAAAGCAGGACGTCCTGCGTTGCCATACCTATTTGTGAGCGGAGCTGTGAGAGCTTACGCTTTCTTACATTCACACCGTCAACGAGGACTTCTCCTGAGTTGGTATCGTAAAATCTTGGTATGAGGTTTATAAGCGAGGTCTTGCCTGAGCCTGTTTCGCCCATTATGGCAACTGTCTGACCTGCTTTTATCTTAAAGTTCACGTTGTCAAGGACTATATGCTTGCCAAACTTAAAGGTAACGTCCTTGAACTCGACATCTCCGTGAAGCCTTTCTGTCTGGTCAACTGCATCTTCACGGTCGGTGATGATAGGTCTTGCATAGTATATCTCGATGACCTTCATTGCGGAAGCCATGAACCTTTGCATATCGTTCACATAGATACCAAGGTTTCTGACAGGGTTTGCGATGCCCCAGATAAGTCCTGAGATAGCAACATACTCGCCCATTGTTATTTCCCCTTTTATAAGGAAAAATCCACCGCCAAGGAGCATTACAACTGACAAGGCGTTTGCGAAAGCTTCCATATAAGGGAAGAATTTAAGCCACAGCAGTGACGCTTTTTTGTTGGCGTCAGAATATTCTTTATTGGCTTTTTGGAACTTTTCTATCTCATAGTCCTCACGGGCGAAGGCTTTTACAACTCTGTTGCCTGAGATGTTCTCCTGAGCGTCTGTATTCATTTGGGATAGCTTCTCACGGAGGTCAACGTAGACCGGCTTTGCCTTTTTATCAAGAAGCACCACCACGCCGAATATGAACGGTGTAACAGCCAGCAGAAGAAGTGCCATTTTCCAGCTTACCATAAAGAAATAAACTGATGAGGCTATAAACAGCGAACATGATTCAAGCATACCTTTAAAAACGAATGCCACTGCATGGCGCACCATATCAAGGTCGCCTGTGAGCCTTGTCATAAGGTCGCCTGTGCGGTTGCGGTCATAGAACTCCATATCCTGATTTTCGATACGTCTGAAAAGGTGTGTCCTTATTCTGTATATCATGCCCTGAGATGATAATTCATAGGTCATGTTGCAGGTATACTGACAGATAGTTCTAATCAAGGTAAAGCCCACCATGCCTGCAAGCAGCAGCCAGAACAGCTTTCTTTCATGCTCAAGATTAAAAAGTGCGTCCTTGCTTGAAAGAAACTTATCCACAAGCTCTTTGCTGAAATAAGGTGTGGTAAGATACAAGGCGTTGCATACGATAGACAGCACAAGGGCTGTTACATAGAATTTTCGGTAGCCTTTCAGATTGTGCCATATCCATTGAAGCTGGAACATATTCTTTCACTCTCCTTTTATTCTTCTAATCTTCATGCTCTCTTAGGCACATATAAAAATATGAAACCCATACTCTTTTAAGCTATGGGATATTATAAGCCCTTTTCAAAGTAAAGTCAAGGGGGTAAAAGCATTTAGTTTACATAAAGCAAGCTAAAAAATCAACGAAAACACGAAGCTTTTGTTGTGCTTTTTCACAAATTATGAATATGTTGTTATCTAATGATAGTCATATTTAGAAGAAAACGTTTTCTTTAACTGTTATATTATCTTAAACTAAGGTTTCGCACAATAAAATAACCGCCCTGAAATAACAGAGCGGATAGAGGATATTTTTGTATGCAATAATATGCGAGCGAAAAAGTCACCCTTACGGGTTTATTTAATCCTGAAAAACGTCGGTGAAGTAGCCTGCGTTGGAGATAGGTTCATTGCCGCCTGCAAGGTGCTTTGTACAGCCCATGACGTGGCATCTGAAAAAGCCATAGTCGCCCTCACGCTCCTCACAGCCGAGGACCGTCACAGAGGTAGGCTGCATATTGAAGCCATGCCACATATTCATGGTAGAAATACCGAGGATATGTCCTATCATCACCATTGATACGCCGAAGTGACAGAAGAACACAAGGGTTTCATCGCTGTGCTTTTCAATGCGAAACATACCGTTCTCATGGATATAACCATGATCGGCAAGAAGCTTATCAATACCCTCATGCACCCATTTAAGCTGTTCTTCAACATTGCCTGTTTGCATATAATCGGACTTGAACCAATTATTGCGGTCATAGTATATCTCTTTATCCGCCCATTCGGTGGGGTACATATCCCATGGGATACGATGTCCTCCGTCAGAGGTGGGTATTATGCCGTTAAATTCTCTCAGCCATTGGAGCGTTTCGGCTGTATCGCCACGAAGCTTCAGGGAATATTCCGCTGTGAGCTGTGCTCTGCCAAGGGGAGAAACGTAGAACTTTGAAACGTCCCAATTCTTTACACGCTGTGCAAGAAGCTCTGCTTCACGCTTGCCCTTTTCTGTAAGGGTATCATGAACGTAATCGGGGTCGCCGTGTCTGATAAAAATAAGCCGCATAAAAATACCTCCTAGTTAGTCTGCCATTGGTTTTATTTCAGCGTTGTAGGCTCTTCTAAGGAAGAACAATGACGCCATGATCGAGAATATTTCGGCTATCGGGAACGCCCACCAGATAGCGTCAAGCTTGCCTGTAAGGGAAAGAAGATACGCCACAGGAAGAAGCACAACAAGCTGTCTTGTAAATGAAACGAGCATAGAGGAAAGTCCCCTGCCAAGAGCCTGCAATGATGAAATTATGATTATATCAAAGCCTGCGAAGAAGAAGTGTGTGCTGATTATACGCAGGGCTGTTACGCCTATGCTTAGCATATTATCGCTTGCGTCAAAGAGTTTCAGAAGCTGTGCAGGGAAAATCTGCATTATGATAGTGCCGACTATCATGATAGACACAGAATATATCATGGCGTATTTTATTGCACCTGTGATACGCTTTTTCTTTCTTGCACCATAGTTATAGGCAACGATAGGGATAAGACCGTTATTAAGTCCGAAAACAGGCATGAAAACGAAGCTCTGAAGCTTGAAATACACACCGAAAACTGCGGCGGCGGTGTTTGAGAAGCCGATAAGTATTTTATTCATGCCGTATGTCATGATAGAAGAGATAGACTGCATTATGATGGACGGCAGGCCGACAGCGTAGATCTTCTTGATTATCTTTGCCTGCGGTCTATACTTCACAAGGTTTATGGTTATCTCTTTGTTGAACTTCATATTGAAGAAAAGTCCGAAGGCTGCAGCGGTGAACTGACCGATACAGGTAGCCACAGCCGCACCTGTTACGCCCCACTTAGGGAAGAAGCCCACGCCAAAGATAAAGCAAGGGTCGAGGATAATATTTATCACTGCGCCTATTCCCTGAGTATACATTGAATAGATAGTTTTACCTGTTGCCTGCAAGAGTTTTTCCATGGTCATCTGACAGAAAAGACCGATACTTAGCAGGCTGATAACGGTTAGGTACTGGTCGCCATATTCGATGATTATTTTGCTTGAGGTTTGTGAGCGATAGAAGATCCCGGTGAAAAATGCACCGAAAACCACGAAGATAGCGAAGTTCACAAGGCAGAGGAAAATGCCGTTATTGGCGGCGCTGTTAGCCAGCTTGAAATTCTTTTCGCCAAGTGATTTTGACAGCAGTGCGTTGATACCGACACCAGTGCCTGCACCGAGGGCTATCATAAGATTTTGCACAGGGAAAGCCAGTGACACGGCAGTGAGTGCGTCCTCGCTTATTTTGGCAACGAATATGCTGTCGACGATATTATAGAGCGCCTGCACGAGCATGGATATCATGATCGGCAGGGACATTTTGAACAGCAGATCGCCTATGGGCTGCGTTCCCATTTTATTTTCTCTTACTTCTTCCATTTTACGATTCCCACCTTAGAGTTACTTTTTCTTAGAATTTATACTTTAACTTTTTTATTATAGCATTTTTATACGAAAGTTGTATGAATTATTTGTTAAATCAGCACAAATCGGGTGGTGTCCTCTATGATTCAGAATTTATGCAAGTTCTGAGCACGGGCGAACGATGTTCGCCCCTACCGATGTTTGTGGGGTTATCAAGGGTTGTGAGATAAACAATAATGCGAAATGTCAAGGGGGGTGGGCTGTCGAGGGCGCCAGCCCCTACATTTGATTGCTATGGTTTGTTATGCCGCAAAATCGCTACGCTCTTTGCGGATTTACATTTACTCAGGGCGAGGGTGGGCGGTGCAGATTTTGTGCTCCGATATGGGGTTTGTTTGATATATGGCTCTCGTGTGCTTTTTACACTTTAATCTGCACCTTGTCGGCTTACGCCGAATGAGGCTCTGCCTCAAACTCCGCAAGGGACTCTGTCCCTTGAGCCTGCGTTTTATCTCTCGCTACGCTCGGTGCTGTTTTTTACTTTATGCTTGTTCTTTTCTTTGGTCAGCTTTGCTCATTCCTCATTCCTCACTCCTCACTCCTAACTCCTCACTTTACTCGCTTTACCGCTTGACGAAACCACTGTAAAGTAGTATAATATAAGAAATGCTGCTTATGCAAATTCTTTTACGGAGGTCCTTTATATGGAGAAAAAACCGTTTTATATCACTACCCCGATATACTACCCTTCAGGTAATCCTCATATCGGTCACTGCTACACCACTGTTGCCTGCGATTCTATTGCAAGATACAGACGTATGCAGGGCTATGATGTCATGTTCCTCACAGGCACTGACGAGCATGGTCTGAAAATCGAACAGAAGGCTGCTGAAAAGGGTGTTACACCTAAGGAATATGTTGATGAGGTAGTCAAGACTTTCAAAAAGCTTTGGAGCTACATGAACATCAGCTATGACAGATACATCAGAACTACTGACGATTATCACATTGAAACTGTTCAGAAGATCTTCAAGGCTCTTTATGACAAGGGCTACATTTACAAGGGCGAATACAAGGGCAAATACTGCACCCCTTGCGAGAGCTTCTGGACTGAGTCACAGCTTGATGAGAACGGCTGCTGCCCTGAGTGTCACAGAGAGGTAACAGAGGCTAAGGAGGAGGCTTACTTCTTCAAGATGTCGCCTTTTGCTGAGAGGATAGAGAAGCTTCTCACTGAGACAGATTATCTCCAGCCAAAGACAAGAGCCACTGAGCTTGTAAACAACTTTATCAAGCCCGGTCTTGAGGATCTTTGTGTATCGAGAACCACTTTCAAGTGGGGTATTCCTGTTACATTTGATGACAAGCACGTTGTTTACGTTTGGATAGACGCGCTTTCTAACTATATTTCTGCACTTGGTTTCTGGAACGAGCAGTACAATGATTTTGACAAGTTCTGGCCTGCTGACGTTCACATGGTAGCAAAGGATATCATGAGATTCCACGCTATCATTTGGCCTGCAATGCTTATGGCACTTGATCTTCCACTGCCTAAGCATCTTGCTGTACACGGCTGGATAACATTCAACGGACAGAAGATGTCCAAGTCTTTGGGCAACGTCGTTGACCCGTTCATTCTTGGCGAGAGATATGGTGCTGACGCTATCAGATACCACATTCTTCGTGAAATGGCTTTGGGTGCAGACAGCTCATTCTCAAACGAAATAATGATAAACAGAATAAACTCTGACCTTGCAAATGGTCTTGGAAACCTTGTTTCAAGGACTGTAGCAATGGCTGACAAATATTTTGGCGGCACGCTTCCTAGTGACAGAGAGGCCGGCGAATTTGACGCTGAGCTTATTGCTGAGGCTAAGGGACTTGTTGCAAAGGTCGACGAGTTCATGGACAAGACTCAGATAAACAATGCTTTGGCTGAGATATTCAAGGTAGTATCCAGGGCTAACAAGTACATTGACGAGACAGCTCCATGGGTACTTGGCAAGGACGAGAGCAAAAAGGCAAGACTTGCGACAGTTCTTTACAATCTGCTTGAAACTATCAGGATAGTATCAACGCTTCTCAGCAACTTTATGCCTACAACAATGCCAAAGGTATGGGAGCAGATAGGTGCGGCTGAGAGCGACATCACATACGAGAACGCTGGCAAGTTTGGTGTACTTCCTGCTGACGTTACGGTTCACAGGGGTGAGATCATCTTCCCAAGAATTGACGTTGACAAGGAGATAGAGGAGCTTAACAAGATAATAGGCAGCAATGCAAAGCCTGAGGAAAAGGCTGACGATGGATTTGAGCCTGCGCCTATAGCTGACGAGATAACCATAGATGATTTTGCAAAGGTAGATCTGAGAGTTGCTCTTGTTAAGGACTGCGAGAAGGTAAAGAAGTCCAAGAAGCTTCTTTGCTTACAGCTTGACGATGGTTTTGGCGGCAGGCAGGTAGTATCGGGCATTGCGGCATGGTACAAGCCTGAAGATCTTATTGGCAAGAAGGTAGTTATTGTAGCCAATCTGAAGCCTGTGAAGCTTTGCGGAGTTGAGTCAAACGGCATGATATGTGCGGCTGACACACCTGACGGTGCGGCAAGCGTTATTTTCCCGGATCAGGACTTGCCATGCGGAGCTAAGCTTAGATAAAAAATTTATAAAAAAATAAGGAGCGGATTTCCGCTCCTTATATGCGTCTGTAGCTCAGTTGGATAGAGCGCAAGACTCCGACTCTTGAGGTCGCAGGTTCGATTCCTGTCAGGCGCACCAGCCACTCGCCGTGGCGGGCGATTTACGCCCAACTTTCTTTTAAATCTTACGACTACGCCGCTTGGTGTAGTTGAGTTGTTATTTTTACTTTGTAGGTGCTTGCACCTGCACCAAATCCGCTATAATTTATGGTAACGGATTTTTTCATTTCCGCCCATTGGCGTAATATGCTTGGAAAGCTATATGTTCGCCGTGGTGGGCGATTTACGCCCAACTTTCTTTTAAATCTTACGACTACGCCGCTTGGTGTAGTTGAGTTGTTATTTTTACTTTGTAGGTGCTTGCACCTGCACCAAATCCGCTATCATTTATGGCAGCGGATTTTTTATTTCCGCCCATAGGCGTGATATGCTGGGAAAGTTATATGTTCGCCGTGGCGGGCGATTTACGCTGTGATTTGTGGATAGAGCAATTCCAGATAATCACGCAATGTAGGTAGTGGACTGCGCCCTCGACGTTCCGTTTTCTGTCTGCCTGCACTTTCTTACGTTATCAGCACCATGTTCGGTGCAATACGTCACGTCTACACAACCTTGTAAAACATCACTGTTACAAATTATCGCACAACCCTTGATGACCCAACTAATGGCGGTAGGCGCGAACACTGTTTGCCCGCTTTGTTGACGCTGAATTTTTGGGGTATTTGTCGGCTTTGTCAACAATTTGCTCATAAAAAAAAAGAAAAATGGTTTCCGAAACAATTCTTCGAAAACCATTTTATTTTTTACAGTTAATGTGGCTGACTAATAAAGGGGATATATCGGTCATTCAGCCACACTGCTGTCACGGTTTTTAATGGCTTCTGCCATTATCTGCGCATACTGCTTGTCGATATCCTCCTTGAAATCGAACTGCTCGAGATCCTGATAGCCAAGGGCGAATATCTTATCTATCATATCGTTATCGAAAAGATAGGTCTGATCTGAGCCCATAAAGCCCTCGGGGTAGAGAACGCCCACATAGTCCCACATTATGCCGTTGTCAAGCTGCTTTTGAAGCACGCCTATTATCATCAATCTTTTTGTGCTTTCTTTCAGAAGCACTACTGTTCCTATCGGTAAAAGTCCTGTCAACATAATTTACTCAACCTCCAATTAAATCTCCTAAACCATGAAATGCATCGCCTATGACATCTCCTGCTTTTTCAATAGTCTTTCCTGCTTTCTTAAAGCCCTTGTCAATGGAATCACCAACATCATCTACAAAATCGGAAACTACAGTAGTCGTTGTATCCCATGCGTCGCCTATTGCTTTGCTTGTGTCATTAGCCCAGCTCTTGAAGTTGTCTGCATTTTCCTTTACAAAGTCGATAGTTCCGCTCATGTCAAGCTTTAATGCAACCTCAGCTCCCACGCCAAGAGAACCACCAAAATTCATCGTCAGTTCTCCGTCCTTATAACCAATATCAGCAACTACGCCGAGACCGCCCTTTAGTTTTAATTCTGCATCAACGTCCGTTCCCATAATACGAGTTCCAACTGAACCTGCCAACTCAAAGATATTTGCTTCTGCTCTGCCACCGAATTTTAGCTGTGGTCCTTTTCCCGTCCATGCAGCTATACATTCTGCTTTTGCAGCTGCAGAAAGCAATTTAGCCTCTCCTTTTGTATGGATATCAAAAAGATCTGATCCATAACGCAATTCACCTTTTGTCTTTGCGGCGGCAATGCTTGCGCCAATCTCACTATAAATTCCTAATCCATTTACTCTTTTCCCATTTTCATCCTTATATGAAAACTTACCTAATCCATTATTAAAAACACCTTCAGCATTAAAAATGTCATAGCTTCCTTTAGCTAAAAATCTCCCATTTTCACTTGGATATTTTACCTCATCATGAAAAAGAGAAACTGACTTTTTTTGCTCGAAAGAAAGTATTTCAAAATCTCTGTTCATACCATTACTTGCTTTTTTCTTAAGCCAACCCTTATCTTTAAAGTAATCATCCAATTCACTATTAAGTTTATTAAGTGCATTAAATTTAAATTGACCTTTAAACAAATGTATGGCATTTTCAGGTTTTTCATATGTACCATTATCTTGGATCAATCCATACAATCCCATAAAGCTAAGCGCTGGAGAAGCTAAAGCCAATCCGCCAAGGAGTGCAAGTCCATTCATTTTTGAAATGGTCATCTTGCCGTTTACGATCCCTGCCACCTTTTCCAGCCATGACTTATCATCAAACAGCCCTGCCATGCCGCCGAGGATATTTGCATTGGCTTTGGCATATGCCACTGTTGTGCCGTTTGCCGCCGCAAGGTCTGCGGCTTTATACATACTCACTATCTGTTCGACCGCACCTGCTGCTGTTTCAAGCTTCTTCCCTGTTTGCTGTATGCTTTCGCTTTGCAAAAGCATTTTGCCTTGCACGCCTCTGTAATAGTTTGTGCTAAGGGGCATATTTTTTAGTATCCTTGTTACCTCGTCATACATTGAGAAAACATTTTTCGCACTGTTTCTCAATCTGTCTGCGGCGGATATCATAGCACCGTATTCAGCCTTTATTTTTGCCAACGTTTTCACCTCCGTCCTATGTTAAAGATATGACCTTTCCTCTGCTATTCTCAGCGCTTCCATTTCTGCATTATAGACTCTCTGCGCATTGCTGCGAATGGAATAGGCAAAGGACTGCAAAGAATCTGCGCTTGAAGCTGCATTTGAGATAAAGTCATATGACCTTGACATAAAAAGCTCGGAATTTTCTCCTTGCCATGCAGCTCTCAGGCTGTCAAGCGTTCCTCGAACTGTGCCGTCCACTTCCTGCTTTAGCTTTCCTGCAAGTGAATCGAGCTGATCTGCCAGACCCATGACCCTATTATAGTCCATTATGATTTCGCTTCTGCTTCTCATACCTTTTCCCCCTACGAGATCACATCTGACGGCAATGAAGCGGCGGTCGAGATGTTCGTTCTCTCAGCTGCTTCATATATGCCTGCCATTTTTTCAAGATCATCTATCTGCTCATTGAACCTTGCTATGGCTTCTCTTATATCTTCTTTCTTATCGTTGAAGCGGTTTCTATGCACGTCTGCGGCTTCGCTCTGCCAATATACAGAGGTCTTGCTCATGACGTTTTCTATTTCAGAAAACTCCGTTCTCACCTTATCAAGCTGTGTTTTTATCTCTCCTGAAGCTTTTTTCAGCTCCTCGGTGGTTACTTTTACTATCATGCTCATGTGCGCACCTCCTACAGTCTGATAGAATTGATATAGGACTCAATATTGCCCGATACTTCACGATACTGCGTGTTTGCATTTTCAAGGGCGTTTTTGTATTCTGCTATAGTTTTCAAAAGCGACTCCATATTCTCGCAGTCTGAATTTATCTGCTGTATAAAAGCCTGCTTGGATGGTCCCTCCCACATACTGTTAAGGGCTACAGCCGCATTTCTGATAACCGTCATGTAAGCTCTGATATTTCTGATACTTGTTGCTATCTTTTCTATATCGCTGCCGAGGGATTCTGTGGATATTTTCAAGCCTGTTGCCATGTTTTTTCACCGTCCTTAATTATATGTTCTTACGATAAACTTCGTCTGCCCTGCTGTTATCTCGTCATTGCCTGTGAGTGGTGTTCTCTGGTCGAGCCTATAGCCGTTAAGGTAGGTATGATTAGAGGAATTAAGGTCCTCAACATAGAGCATATTAGATCTGTTTATTATCCTAAAATGCCTGCCTGATACCATTGAGTCATCGGTAATGAAATAGGCTGATGGATCGTTTATCTGATCTGAGGGGCATCTGCCGAAAACAAGCTCGTTTATGACATACGCCACTGTTTCGGTATTGTTTCTGCAATTATAGACGCTTATTTTCACTCTGTTTGTCTGCACAACGAGAGTTCCTGAATGAAGTCCGCTTTGGGCGTTTAGCCTGCGCTGTATTTCCAGAAGATCGTGGTTAAGGTCAACTCCGCCGCTTCCTATCATGTTATTTTTGCTACGGCCTTTGAGTAGCATGACAAGAATCAAAACCGCAGCGATAATAAGCACTGCTGTCGCTATGATAATAATTACAATTTCCAACATATCTCTCACTCCGAAGATGTTATTTTTCGGGCTTCTTTTTCCGCTTCATAGAAAAGCTTTGCCTTTTTCTCGATATTCTCCGTTATCTCCCATAGGCTAAAAACAAGGTCCGAAAGCTGTGCGACAAGTATTCTTGTTTTGTCTGACATTTTACCTCCATGCTCGTCGTTCCACATAAGCGCAATATCATCAGACATTGTTCTCAGGTCATTGCACACCGTTTCAAGCTGTTCCCCTGCTTTTTTCAGCTCATAAGAGCTTTTCATTTCAAGCTCTATATCATGCTTTATCTGTCCCATAAAAGCTTCCCCTGTTTCTGATATTCCGATCATATAGAAATACAAATATGGCTGAATTGTATTTCTATATGATTGTAAGATCGTCTTCGCTCCCGATAAGGTCAACTGTGCCTACGGCGTTGGTGTTTGTCTGTCTAAGCGGCATTTCAGCAAGTGAATGAATTTTGTTTTCGCACTCCTCAATGCTTTCAGCGCAAAGAGCGACAGCACGTTTTATCATTATATCCTTGACCCTTATTTCTTCTAGCTGTTTCATGAGCCTTTTGAGCTGAAACATCTCGTCATCAAAGCCTGTGAACTGAGAGAGCTGCATTTGCGCCTGCTTTATCTTTTCACACTGCTCGTAAATTCTTTCGCTATAGACTGCAAAGCTGTCCACAAGCTGTGAGAGCTTTTGGTAATCAACATTTATCATTTGCTTCTCCATATATATCGGTCAAAGGCTGAGCCAAATGCCCAGCCATGACCAATAAAAAGTTTCTTATGAGATAACGTCGCTTGCAAGACCGCTGATAAGAGATTCTGCGGAGCTTTCTGCCTGTGCATAAGAGCTTGCCATTTCCTTGAGGTCTGTAACATGTTCGCCTATCATTCTGCTCATTGTGTTCATATCGTCCTGAAGTGAATGGAACTTCTGCTGGAAAGCCTGAGCGGCTTCGCCTGTCCATACAGATGACATTGCGCTTACGTCATCTGTCATTCCGCTTGTGAGATTGTTTATCTCTGTCTGTATCTGCTGGATCTGATCTGCTGTTGATGAAAGCTGTTCCGGTGTGACTCTTACTGTTGTTGCCATGATAAATTCCTCCTGTCGATTCCCTTATTAATATGTTCTCTTTGCGGCGATATCTGCGTTCTGCTGTTCAGCCTTATTGTAGGCTTCGATTATTTCCCCAAGTCTGTTGATGTAATCTCTAATCGCATTTTCAAACTCTGTAATCTTCTCAACGTCTGTGTTTACAGCGTTTGTGAAGGCTGCCTGTGCATCGCCCTCCCACATTGATCTCAGGCTTCCTGCTGTCTGCTGGAGCACTGATTTCTTTGATGAAAGCTGTGAAAGCTTTGCCTGAAGCTCGTCTTTCTTTGAGCTGAGCCCCTGAAAATTAACCATAATTTCTGCCATGATGATGACCTCCATTTTTATTTTTTGCCGTTTCTAGCGGCTGTTTTCCTTTGATGATCTTATTATAACAAATTGATCCTGCCGTGACCGTTTTCCTGACAGAATACACGTTTTATAGGACGAATAACATTTAGATAAGCACAAGGCGGTCGCCTGTTTTTATCCTATAGTCATAAAGGCAGTTCTTTCCGTTAAAGATGCACTGATTTTTCTCGCTGTACATAAAGGAATGTTCTGTATCCTGTGATGAACTGCACAAATGCTTTTGGCAGAACATCTGCACAACTTCCTCGATAACGGAATCTATTTCTGCAAATTCGTCCAACCTGAAATCATACACGCTGTCAAGCAAGGCTGAATATATCTCAACTGTTATCATACTTTTATCCCCCAACTTATTATTTTATCTGATGAAAGGCTAACCCAAAGGCGGGCGAACGCTGTCCACCCCTGCACAAAGTTTTGCGTTTTGATAAGCTTTACTGCAAAACTATTTTTTCAAAGTGCCTGTCAAATGCTTCCTCAGTGTAAAGCTCTGTGCTGACCGTATCCTCGCTAAGGTCGGCTATCATACAGCAAAGCCCATAACGCAGAACGCACAGAAGCGGCTCTGAGCTTTCGTCCAAAAGCTTGAAATAGACGGCTGTTACGTTGTTGTCGCCGAACAACTCGTCCTTGTCCTCTATATCCTCTGGGAGCATGACGGCAAGTTCAGGCTCTTCATCTTTTGGGAGCTGATATTCTGCTTTGAGCATTTGCTCCGCTTCGATGATGTCACCGAAGCTTATACTAAGCTTATCAGTAGAAAGGCTATGGCGTTTCATTGTTACTATCTTATCCCATGCGTATATGAGCATTTTCTCTCCATTTGAATTATCCGCAGAGAACATTTTATAAGGCTGTGCGATAATAGAAAACATCTCGTGAAAAGGCTCGTTAAGTACAAAGCCTTTCTCTGAATTTCTTATGACCCCTCGTCTGAAAAGGCTATCCAAGGCGGATATTTTCGCCCGCCTGTCGGGGAGCTTTTCTTCGCAAAAGCCGAAAAATTTCTTTACGCCAAGTCCGCTAAGAATGGTCATGACCTCGTTGGAGGCGAAAACGAACGCTTTTCCTATGTATGAACTTTCCATTTATCCAAACCTCTCTTTCAGGTTTGCCTTATATCCCCTTGACATGGGGACGATATCGTTGTTTTGCAAATAGAGGATATTCTCAGAAAGGCAGACCTTTTTCACCTTTTGGCTGTTGACGATAAAACTTCGGTGACATCTTATGAAGCCCTCAGGCAGGGTCTGTGCGAGGTTGTCTATGGTATCGTAAAAAAAATAGCTTTCGCCATCTGCGTTCAGGGATATCCTTTTGTTTGCGGACTCGAAATAATTTATCCTGTCATAGCTCACAAGTATCCTGCCCTCTCGACTTTTTATGAGAAAATCATTTTGCTCGTCTTCATAAAAGGTGTTGAAATAGCTTGTGAAGCTTTCTGAGAAGACCTCGTCAACAGAGGCCTTGCTAAGGGGGCGAAGTATCAATCCCCCTGCCATAACGGAGGGGGTAAGATATTTCTGCGGAGATATGCTGCTGTCAGCAATAAGGATAAGAAATGCGCCCCTGAACTTTTTTCGTATGGATTTTGCAAGCTCCAGACCGCTGTTATCAGTCACGTCAACAGCCGCTATAGACACATCAGAGCAGGTCTTGATGAACATTTCTGCTTCACAGTTTTTCTCAAAGCATTTGTAATCGCACCTTTCGTCAGAGTGAAATGCTATCTGATCGTGTGCACACTTTTCCATATAGCTTCTTTCGTTTGCATAAGGATCAGTGAGAAAAAATACCACCAATGCTTTTACCTCCCAACAGGTATAACGATCTTTTCTGCCACAGACTCGTCCTCGTAAGTCGGAGTTATGCCTATGCCCCTTTTCTCAGGACGGGACTGCTCGGAATAGGTCATATTTCTAAAGCTGAACGTCTGCTGAGTATTGATACAGCCGCCAAGAAGCACGCCCTTTTTATAGCCGATAAACGAGCTGTACGCCTTTGTTCCTGAAACATCAAAGGACTTTTCACTGTCTGCGGCGGCAAAGAAATAGAAGTTATGGCTTGCGCCTTTTTCTATGATGTTCTCCACAAAGCCCGACATTGCGCCAACACCCTCTCCTGGGAAATACACGTCGTTAAAGAAGCCGTTGATATCGTTTATGAAAATGAAATACGGCTTGAAGCTCTGCATTTTCGCGAACAGCTCGTTCTCATCACAGCCCTGCGCCACAAGCTCTTTTTTGCGCTTGTTTCTTGCTGCAAAGTCGCTCATTATTCCGCTGAGAAAGTCAAAAAGCTGTTTTGCATTTGTGATATGTATGCCATTTGCGCTTCGGCAATCGGCGAGAAGTTCATCTGTGCCATGCTCATAAACAACTATATTGCCGTTTTTCTGTGAAGCGGCGCTGAGTAACATTTTCAGCGTATTGGTCTTTCCAATATTATTTTTACCGCTAATTGTATAGCAATAGGTATACCTAAGGTCAAGGCTGTAGATAGATGCGTCACTGAGCCTATATGCAAAAGGCAGCAAATGAAGCTGTTTTGAAGCATACTGATAATCCTGGTCTTCCTTGATGATAGTAAGGGTAGGTTTCTCAGGGATAACGGGAACTTTCGGTGCAGGCTTGCCGCTCCAGTTTTTGCTCATATCCTCGAAAAGCTCCTGAAGCTTTTTCAGGCGCTCATAATCGTCCTCTGCATCAACGCAGACGGCCGCCTGAAATTCAAGAAATCTATCGTTGACCTTTGCAAGTCCACGTCCTCGGATATTGCTTTCGGGGAGGATGGGCAGAGATGTTGTACGCAAAACGTCCATATACTTGAATTTGTCCGCAAGGCTGAGAGCCGTTACACAACCAAGATTGTCCGCTATCCTGTTTGGTATCTCGTTCATGCCGAAGCCCTGTGCGCTGAGGAAAAGATACATTCCATAGCCTGCACCCTCTCTTGAAAGCTGCATAATGGCATGATCGAACTTGCCCTCTGTTTTTTCTGCAAAGGCAGCATAATTGTCGATAGCGATAATTATTGCAGGAAACTCTGTTCCGTGTGCCTTTACATACTGTGCGTAATTTCCGCCCTTGAAAGTCTTTTTACGCTGCTCTGTTATTTTGCTCACCATATTGAAAAGCTTGCCTATCTGCTCAATATCGCTTTCATAGAAAACGCCGCCGCAGTGAGGGGCTTTCTCAAATGGTGAGAGCGCCTGACTTGAAAAATCCATAAGATAGATGTTGAGCTGTTCAGGGGAATAACGAGAGCAAAGTGAATACATAAGAGTCTGTGTGAAAGTGCTTTTGCCGCTTACCACAGAGCCTATGACTGCGCAGTGACCGTTAAGCGCAAAGTCAACTGTGAACGGCACTTGATTCTGGTTTTCGGGATCATCGCAAAGACCCACCATGGCTTCTAAGCTCCAATGGCTTTCGGTATCGTTCCATTTGCCGTTATGATATGCACGATCGCCATAGCCCTCAAGCTCATCAAGAATGATATAGTCTTTGAGGGGCGGAAGCCACAGGGACATTGTGCTTTCATAGCCGCCGCTTTTCGCCACCTTACCAAGATACTCCACAACTGTATCAAGCTGTGTGGCTTCTTTAATCTCAGGAAACTTCACATTTGCGTTCAATATCTCGTATGCGATACGCTCAGCGTCTGTGATGTCGGAATAGCGGTCTTTGAGCCGTCTGAAAAAGTCCTCCATTTGTGAGCGGTCGGCGGCATTTTCGTTATAGCGCCAGCCCTTTTCTCTCAGCCTTGACACCACCTCGGCGGCGATATCGTCAGGCTGGATATGGTTGATATCCCTAGGGTCGCCGCCCTGCCTTGTTATCTCATAAGCAAATTCGCTTATAACGTCACAAAGCCATTTATGCTTCTTTTGGCGTATCTTTTTAGTCTTTAGTCTGTTGCCTATGATAGCGGCTTTGCCGTTCAAAGTAAGCATTGAAACTGCAGCCGCACCTGTTTTATCATTGTCAGGGTCATAAACTGCGCCGCTCCAGCCTGATTGGAAAAACTCGAATATCTCGTCGTTACCCACCTGCAAATAGCAGCGGCCTGCCTGTGTGATATAAGCGGCGTCAGGTCTGTGGAGCATATCCATACTGTCGCCCCTGCTTTGAACACGCAGGCACAATCTGAACTTTGTGTTGCTCCAGATATTATCGTCAACAGTTCCGCCAGGCTTCTGTGTGGCAAGGATAAGGTGTATTCCAAGGCTTCGTCCCACCTGCGCCACGCTTATAAGCTCACGCATGAACTCGGGCTCTTCCCTTTTCATTTCCGCAAACTCGTCTATGACGATAAGAAGATGAGGAACTGCCACTGTGGCTTCCTTTTCCTTATAGAGATTTGTGTAGGAGTTGATATTGTTTACGCTTTTCTCGCTGAATATCATCTGCCTACGCTTTATCTCACTTTTTATTGAAACCATGGCACGGTTTATTTGATTTCCTGAGAGATTCGATATCTGACCCACCATATGAGGGAGATCAGAAAAGAGGTTTGCCATTCCGCCGCCTTTGAAGTCGATAATGAAAAATGCAACGTCATCAGGGCTGAACTCAATAGCAAGAGAGAGGATATAGGTCTGGAGAGTTTCACTCTTTCCTGAGCCTGTTGTACCAGCCACAAGTCCGTGAGGTCCGTGGTATTTCTCGTGGATATCAAGGTAGCAATCCGCTCCCCCTGCTTTTTGTCCCACAAGGGCTTTCATGGTATTGTATGTTCTGTTCTTCCTCCAGCGCTCAGCAATGTTAAGCTCCTCCACTGTGGAAACTCTGAACATATCCATGAAAGTAAGGCTCGTTGGTATCTCAGAGTCAATTTCCGTTTCTGCGACCTTTATCTCGGAGATATTCTTTGCAAAGTTTTCAAGCTCCTTAGCAGAGATTTTATCCATAGCGAATTTCTGCTTCTGATTTTCTGTATCCATTGCGTTGTAGATAAAAGAGCCGTACTCGTCATTCTGTATTATATTCTCGCAGTTGTTAGGGAGATTATAATAGTAATCTGAAATGATGAAAGTCGTTATGCCATAGGTATTTTCATTCTGCAAGAGATATTTTGCGATAGGCTCGCCCTCTAAAAGCTCCATATCCTCTATGAAAAGGATAAAATGAGGGCGGACGGATGCATTCTTATTTTCGTGGGACTCCTGCTGGTCTAATCTTTGGCGGATAGTTTCGGCTATCTCAAAGAAGATATCAGCCGCCTGAAGCTTATCAGAAGCGATAAATCTGAGCTTTTTATTCTCAGAATAGATATGTGGGAACCACCTGAAAAAGTTCCATTTTTTCTCGTCATCAGGGGTCTTTCCGTTATATGCAAGCACCATTTTCACGTCGGTGTAGCAATTGTTCGCCGCAATCTGTGCGGCAATGTTATACACAACGTCAACTGCTCCCCTTTTATTTGCTCCGCCTACGATACCGTAAAGTCGGTTTTTCTGCATATCAATGCCAACAGGCACGTCATGGAGCATTTTATACTGCTTTTCCAAAAGGGCAGGCTTCTCCTGCAGGGAATCGTAATTTATGCTGAATTTTTCTTTCGGCACTTTAAGCTTGCACTGAAAAGGCTTTTCTCCAACGCCAAGGCGTTGAAAAAGAAAGTCCTTATGGGTGAAGTTTCGATTCCAAAGCTCTGCGGAGGACTGATCCATTTTGCAAACGTCAGCCGCCGAGGGGTAGGTCTTTATCATGGCGTTGACGTTATTTATATACTTTTCCTGTATCTCGTTCGCCATTTTTATAAGGTAGTCGGAATATGTATTGAAGCGCTCGTTTTCCTCCGCCTGTTCGTTAAGGCGTGCGGCTTTTATGTTTTTATATCCCCAAAATGCGCCAAGCAATGCTGAGCCAAGGGCTGTGACAATGCCCGTATACATATAAGCTCCGCCGCTTCTGCCTGAGCCGAATGCGGCTATAAGACAGCCTGCGAGCATAGGGAGCGCCATGGTAAATGACGGACCGATAGTCTGCAAAAGAGGCGCTTTCTTTGTTACCTGCATGGCAGGGGGCGGCTCTATTTCTATCTCATCATCATAAATATGGTCAATGGTTCGAGGTGAACGGTTGAAAAGCTTTGCTTCCTCACGCACAAGGTGCGGAGCGTTTGCGGCGTGGAACAGCTCTGATAAACCATCATGGTTTATATCAAAATCCCCTATTCTGCTGTTCACTGCCACAACGTTCCCAAGAAAAATAAGCTTTATGCCGAATATATCAACAGCGTCCCCGAAGCTTAAAAGCACATCTGACCTTATTCTTTTTGAATTGACGAACACGCCGTTCGTGCTTGTATCGTGGACATACCATGAGCTTCTTGTTTGGTAAAAACTGCAATGCTGTGATGATACAAAGCCGTCGTAGGAAAAGACGATATCGCAGTTTTCATTGCTTCCCACTGTGAATTTGCCACACTGAGAAAGGTCAAAGACTTTGGATGCCTTTAAAACATTCTGACCCTTGCTAGCGATTATCCTGATATTATCGCCGCTTTTCTGAACATATTCTATGATATCTCCGTCGGCTATTTTTATCTTGCCGCTCTCGTCAGCCGCCTTTGAGAATACCTGTCTATGGTCAGGGCGGATAAACCACACGCCCTCTGTGTTCTCAAAGTGTATGAAATTACGCTTGTCAAGTGAAAACAGCTCTTTTTCCAAAAGTATGCTGTGGTCTATATTGTCACGGTTAGGCAGGCAGTATTCCTTATACGCTTCCTGACGGTATATGCTGATTATCATTATCAAAACCCCTTAAACTAACGCTGATCGAACAGATCTGCCTCGACCTTGAATATTTTTATTTTTAAACAGCTTTGCCCAAGGATTATCTCGTCGTTATCCTCAAGCACACAGCTGCTTCCGTTGAGCATAAAGCCCTTATCGAATCTGCCACGCTTTATGACAGTTCCGTTGCCTGAATTAAGGTCATATATGCACGCTACACCATTTTCCGCATAGATAAGGCAGTGCTTTTCCGACACGAGAGGGTCTGACAGGATAAGCTGGTTATCCTGTCTTCCTCTGCCTATATAGACCTTGTCGCCCACGCAGAAAACATACTGATGTTTGCCCTTGGAATGGGCATTTTTTATATACACAAACAGCGAATCGTCAGCGCTCAGGACATTTTCGGCGGACTGATATGGATTCATAAGCGACCATTTCAGCAGCTTATCCCTATATATATTGGCGGCAGCGCCTTTATATTTTGCTTCTTCGCTGTTGCGCCTGCTTAAAACGCATAGCACAGCCACCGCACCGACAGCGGCGGCTATGATACAAATGACAAAAATCATCATACTGGTCTACCTTACTGAACGCCTACCTGAAGCAATGAATTGACCTCAGTTATCTCACCATTGCTGATATCAAATACATACCAGCCGCCGTTAGCCTGAATACCCATATCATTTTGAACACTAGGTATCTTGAACACTCTTGGTGATGATTCTCCGCCTACAAATACTTCTACAGTAGCGCCGCTTTCAGAAAGCTGTCCGTCCATAGAATAGTTATTAACAAAGTAGCTGTAATCTCCGCTCGTATCGGTAATGGTTATTGTTTCAATACCGTTGCCGTCCATGCAGTCAACGTCAAGTGAAGCATAGTCTGTATTTTTGTTCATGTAGCTTACCTCGCTTGTATGGCTGTTGAAACTGCCCTGGAAAAGGTGAGCGTCCAAGTCACGAGGCTGTTCGCCCCACTTAAGAACGATAACAATTTCGCCCTGTGCTGTGTTTGCCACAACGAGCTTGAGGTCTGCGTCATCGGTATTGCTGTCTATAGTCCACTCGTATCTTGTTGCGTTGTCCTCATTGCCTGACGGATAGAGGCAAACCACATAGTCGCCGTCAGGAAGCTCTACATTTATAACGCCGTTTGAAACCGTTTCCTCGTCTATGATATTGTCGGAAGATCTCAGAACGCCTGATGAACTGCCCACGTCAGACTTTGCGGATATCTGGAACACATAGTCCCCCTCAACTGCATAGCCTGTTGCTGCGTCAACTATATCTACTGTGAACTTACGTCCGTCCTCATTTTCTGTCTGCATATCAGGAACTATCTTGTTCCAAACGTTCTTGTTCACGATGTTGCCGTTTTTGTCAGACTCGATACTGATAGTGCAGCTGCCATAGCGGAAAGTCACGCAATCCACACCGCTGTCTGTGCCAATCTGCAAGCCTATAACGCCCATATTGCGGAGCTGGTCATAGGTTATGCCTGCTGACCAATCCGTGAAAAGCACGCTCACATCTCTAAGCATGATAGATGCAGGGACGGCATTGTCAAGGGGATAGCCCTGTGAGTCAAGAGATATGGTATTGTCTATATTTTCAAATGTAACTGTACCCACAAAGTTAGGATAATTTGCAAGGCAAGCGCCATACTGAGTGGTAAGCTCTGCCGAGCCGTATGCTGAAACATAGTCGCTATAGACATAATCAGCAAAATTATTTATCATAGCACTGTTAAGGCTTATTTTGCCGCTTGTTTTTTTCTTATCTTTGTTGTCTTTCAACTGCTCAGTCTTGTCTGGAACTTGTCCGTCATTAAGTATACCTGTATACTTGACAACAAGGCTTTTAAGTCTTTCCGAGCCTGTCTTTTCATAACCACGCTGATATATCTTCAACGCTTCCTCGTAGTCCTCTATCTCAACATAAACGTCGCCAAGACCTCTATATGCGTCAGGGTCTTCATCATTGAGCTTTATAGCCTGCTTATAATAGCGTATGGCCTCCTCATATTCGCCCTTATCAAAAAGTTCTCTTGCGGTGGATATTTTCTGTGTATACACCTTTAGATCGTCATTCCCAGGTATGAGCATTATTGCCACAACGCAAACGCACACCACGCAAATGACTGCGCAAAGCAGTATTATCAAACTTCTTTTCTTCATACTTATTCCTCCACCTTACGGGAGCATTCAGCTCCTGTTTTTATTTTTATAAATCATATATGCAATGGCAGGCACTGCCGCCACAATCAAAACTCCTGTGGCTATCATCACCGTTCCCAATGCAATATAACTATCTCCGCTCATAATTTCTCCTTAGCTCATAAGAAGCCTGTCTATCATTTGTCTATACTCGGCATCGCTTTCGGAAAGCCCCGACTTTGGAAAAAGCTTATCCGCTTTCTTTGCATACTGCTTGATACTTCCCGACATTCCGTGAGAATAATAATAGTTTGCGGCTTCCGCATATATTCTGTAATCGTCAGTGAACTTTGAAAGCATTTTTTCAATAAGCGGCTGAGCCTTTTTGTTATCCTCCAAGGCTTCATAGCATTTTAGCAGATTTATATAGTCAATGCTGTTTCCGCTGTTATCAGAAATAAGGCTTTCAAAGCAGGCACAAGCCTTTTGGCTGTACGCCTTATACTGGCTCTTATACGCAGAGGCGGCAGAAGCATATGCCGCACCAAGTCTGCGCATATAAAGTGTATTTTTACTTATACTACAAAGCTTTTCAAGGCATGATATCTGCTTTTTTATCTTTCCCCCCTGCTCATAGGCTTTCGCCGCCGCAGTGAGAAAATCCTCGTTCTGCGCATAGGTGCTGTCTTTCAGCCTGCTGTCTGCAAGCTGTACCGCATCGCTGTATTTTTCGTAGCCTATGTAAAGCTCCATATGCAAAAGGTCCAGCTGGACTTTATCAAGGTCATACTTATCAGCCTTTTCAAAGGCTTTTTCAGCAGATTTCATGTTTCCTGAATTTATAAGTGCCGAAACATACGCAAGATAATATTCTGCAGCATTGTTCTCGGAATAGTCTGTTTTATCAAGTGCCTGCTTGCTGTAATATGCGGCGTTGTCATAGTCCTCCAAGCCTGCGTAGGATTCACTCACCACATACATTATCTCGGAGAGATACTCAGGGTTTCCGTCAAAATACTCTTTGTACTCAGCCTTGTTTATAAGGTCAAGACCGCTTTCTGAGCATTTTTCAAAGCTTTCCTCATTATAAAGCGACAAGACCTGAGAATACTCCGACTTGAAATTCTCCGACTTTTTCACCGCTCCCCCATGTACGCAAAGCCACACTCCACCTGCAATAAGAAAAGTTCCTGTTACAACGGAGATAAGCCGCACAATGCTGAAAGTCTTATACTCTCTTGTATGCTTGCGGATATCCCTCACGGCTTTTAGGAGCTGTGCCGAGGAGCTGTATCTGTCATTAGGGTCAGGGCGCATGCACTTGTCTATTATCTCGTAGAAGTAATCTTCCGTGGGCATTATGGACGTGAGAGGCGGGTTTGAAACTGCGTCCTCCGCTGGCAAATGCCACGAAAACAGATGATAGAACGTCGCCCCAAGGCTGAAAATATCCGTTCTTTCATCAACGGCATAGGCTCTGCCCTCCATTGCCGCATAAGCGGAGCTTATCTGCTCAGGAGAAGCATAGAATTTGCTGTAGCCCATAGCGTCGGTCACTCCGTCAAGGGAGATGTTGAAGTCTATAAGGCACACGTTGTTATCGGGGGTTATGATGATATTTGCAGGCTTTATGTCGCTGTGTATTATCTTCGGATCATGGGAGTGGAGATAATCAAGCACCTCACAAAGCTGTATAAACCACCTTTTGAGGTTTTCAGGGTCGATATAAGTGCCTGAGTCGATATACTGATCCAGAGAATAGCCCTCTATAAAGTCGATAACAGTATAAACGTCCCCGTTATACACCAGAAAATCGTACACCGCAGGAAGATATGTATGGTGAAGATCTTTCAGCAAGTCGGCTTCACGCCTGACAACTGACGGATCGTAAACGCCCTTTTTTATCTTCTTCAAAACCACCTTTTTTTGCAGTGCGATATGATAAGCGAGATACACAACGCCGGTTCCGCCGCTACCTATTTCTTTTATTACCTCATACCGCCCGTCGATAACGGTATTCCCATACGGCATCATACCTCACCCCTATAAAATATAATGATTTAAGAAAAAGCAGTTCTCTAAAACAGAGATCTGCTTTTTCTCAGAATATTTTCAGATCGTCTCAAACATTTTTGCTGTTATTTCTTTTTGCGGATTATAATGATGATAACGCCTGCTACTGCCAGAAGTATCGCCGCAAGTATGCTATAGAACAAAGGCTTGTTGCTGTAAAGTCTGAGCAGCCAGTTTGCGTTCAGCCTGAACGAAAGCTCCTCAACGTCGCTCTTGTTACCGGCCTTATCCACTGCGGAGGCTTTTATGGTTATCTTATCGCCCTTTACAATGAACTTTGCGGTAACAGTTCCAGCGTCGTCCTCTGCCTCATAATTCGTAACAGCTTCGCCGTTCACCTGGATATCAAGAACGTCTGCAAGGTTGTCGACGTCGATATTAGCGTCCTCAACTGTAACTGTTATCTGCTTTGTTACTTCTTTATAAACTGCGTCCTTTTCTGCGCCTGTAATAGTTACTTCAGGCTTTGTTGTGTCAACATAGAAGTCTATCTTAGGAGCTTCGTCGCTTGAAACGTGGGCGTCATCAGTGTTTGTGGAAGTGTTGTTTGCTTCGTCAACTGCCGTTACCTTTACGCTGTAAGAGCCATCCTTCTCAAAAACGGACTTGTTTATAGTAACTTCATACTCGCACCAGCCATCGTCAGACTCGCTTATGGTGCTGAAAGTATAATCAGTGCCGGCTTTAAGTGTGATATTAGTGCCGTTGTAAGTTACTGTAACAGTTGTGTTTTCATCGGATATCTTGTTTACGTTAATTATCTTTACCTTAACGTCCTCGCCTTTGCTGATATAACTGTGGATAAGGTCTTTCATGCTGTCGTCGATAACAAAGCTTGAGCCATATCTGTTTACGGAGAACACCTTTGTGTCGCTGCTCTCGTTGCCTGCAAGGTCCTTTGAGCTTACCTCAATAGTGTAAAGTCCGTCCACGTCAGAAGTAGACTTGAACTCGTTGAAGCTTACTGTCATTGCGCCGTTCTTCACGTTTGATTTTGTGTTATCAAACTTGCTTGTAACGTCTGTCTTAGAGCCATCCTGACCTATCTTATAGATCTTGTATGACACGTTCTCAGGGTCGATATTTGTGTCGCTGAATGTAAACACAGGTGCTACCTTATCTTTATCATTATAGCCGTATGCTTTCTTATCCTTAACGCCTGATATCTCAACGCCTGGCTTCGTCTTATCCAAAACTATCTCGGACTGAGTTTTGTCAGCCGCTGCATTCACAGCCTTATCTGTCATGCCAACTCTGAATGAGTAGATATCCTCAGCTTTCAGCTTGAAGCTTACAGTGTGCTTATCACCGTCGTCTTTCCAATCAGACTTTGGTATCTTCGGCAGTGTACCCTTTATGGAAGTGAACTTAACAAGGCTGCTGTCAAAGTTATGCTCGTTCACTGTTACGCTTACTGTAACGTCCTCGTTGAAATACTTGCTGTTGCTTGGGGACGGGCTGAGTTTTATCTCGCTTATAACAGGTTTTGTCTTGTCGATAGTGAACTTATTTGACTTATACTGTGAAGCTCTGTTTCCTGCCATATCTGTAAAGTCGATGCTCATGGTATAATCAGCATCCTTGCCGAATGTAATCTTTGCAACGTGCTTAGTCTGGTCAGGAGTGCTTCCTGCGACAGTTGTTAATGAAGAAATAGTAGGGTTGCCTGAGGAAAGACCTGCTATAGTAGCCTTTACGTCAGCTTCATTGAAGTTTCTCTCTGTGATAGTAACAGTAGCCGTTCTGTCAGCCTTATAGTACTCGCTATCGCTGTAATTTCTGTTTCTGTTATTATTATCAAACGTTACCTCAATAGTAGGAGCAGTTTTGTCGATAGAGAACGTAACATCCTTTGAGGACTTATTGCCTGCGTTATCCTCGATCGTAACAGTGAGCTTGATATCATTCTCGTTGTTGCCTACCTTGATAGTCTTTGAAAGCTCGGTATTGATATTTCCGTCGCTCTTATCTACTGACATATCGCCAACAGTTACAGTGTTTTCACCGTTTCTGTCCTTGATAGTATAAGAAACTGACTTTACGCCTGAATAGCTGTCTGATACGCTGAACTGAACGTCGATATCGTTGTTATAGAGGTTATTTCCGCTGGAGTCTTTCTTTGAAGTCTGCGGGAGTTTGATATTGATACTGCTTGTTTCGTTATGCTTGCTTGAATTTTCCACAACAACAAATCTGCTCTTAGTTTTTGCGCCCTCGTTTTTTACGTTATCGGTAGCAAAAGCCTTGATATGTCCCTTGAAGTTAGGTGAGATATCAAATGAGATACTTGCGCTGTTTCCGCTTACGTTTACAGTTTCTTTTCTTATCTCCTTGCCATTCTCATCATACAAGCTGTATGTGATAGACTTTAAGCCGCTTATGCCGCTCTTATCGCCTGAGATATCAGAAGCGGATATCTCAACTCTGCGAGCAGAGTTGCCGAAAGCTTCCACAGCATACTTTCCACCGTTGTTTGAAACTTCCACGCCATTAACGGATATCTTATTTACAACAGGTGCAACCGTGTCAACATAGGCTGTGACTGTTTTCTCGCCAGCTTTGTTTCCTGCAAGGTCGATAGCGCTTGCTCTGAACTCAATAGTTCCGTTAGATTTAAGGTCACTGCCGTTGGAGGTGACGGAGTATGAGTTGTTACCCATGCCTTTAGACTCATCGCTCTTAGAAGTCTTAGACTTTGAAGCACCTATCTGAATGCTTTCAAGACCTGACGCAGTTTCACCCTTTTCTATATCAGCGTCATCACTGAAATATGCTGTCGCTGTAACATTAGGCGTTTTATACCAAAAATCATTGCCTTTTTTGTAATTTGGGTCAGACAAGGTTATATCGCTTATTTGGGGAGCTATTTGATCAATAAGGACATTATCACTTATATTTTTAGCTGTCAATTCGCTGAGCTTATAACTTTTCGATACATTATCGGCATTGTCTGTTACAACAAAGTAAATATTATTATGCTTTATATTTGCAGCAAGCATTGTGCTTGGTATCTCAAATATATAATCGCCGTTCTCGGTAGCTTTCTTTTCATCAAACGCACTGTCTTTATCAGTTTTAAGCGTTATAGTTTTTACGCCTGAGAATGTATGATTATTTTCATTAGCAGGGTCAACCACGCTTGCTGAAGGTATCTTTATCAAGATAGGCTCATTGCGTATGATACACCATGTCAATCTCTCAACATTGCTGACTTCATTGCCTGACTTGTCAACAATGCTTATTGGCTGACCATTTATTACAGGCTTGGTTTTGTCTATCTTTATCTCAGTTGTCTGTACTTTGCTTTTATTTCCAGCGTTGTCAATAACATAGAACTCAGGCTTGATATTCTGCTCTGCGGTAAATTTGTAGCTGTATACACCCTGTTCATTTGGCTTGATTTTATCCTCTTTGCCATTTATCACAATATATGCGCTGGCTATGCCTGAAACATATTTGCCTTTGTTGTCATTCGCTTTAAATGATACTGTGACAGCTTCATCTTTTTTGTTTGCCCACTCTTTATCTGGACTTACTTTAAATTCTGTGATGACAGGCTTGGCTCTATCTATCTGTATCTTAGTTGTCTTTTTGCTTACATTTCCTGCGTTATCCACCACATAGAATGTATGCTCCTTGTCCTGCTCATCAGTGAAAGTATAGTTATACTTTCCGTTTACGGCTTGTATCTGATGTCTCTCGTCATCAATATCAACATAAACTTTTGCTATACCTGAAACGTCGTCATTTGCTTCAAATGAAACATCAACATTACCATTTGTCCATTTTTCATCATAATCATTCGTGAACTCTTTTATTTCAGGGCCTGCCTTATCAATATTGATAACAAACTCCTGACCCTCAGAAACATTTCCTGACTCGTCAACTGCATAGAAGTAATACTTGCCTGATACTTCAAACGTATGTTTAAACTTGCCGTTTTCATCACGCTCTATTTTTTCCGCATCAGCAGTGACATTTGCAGGGTCAAGCTTATTATCTTTAGACCAATACACAGCCGAAAGCTTTGTGACAGCGGTCGCTGTGTTGCCGTTCCAAGCTACTTTCTCATCTGGAACTGATACTTCAACAGTTACATCACTGTTCGTCCAACTTTTCTGAATATATTCTATATCTTCGTTATCAACCTTTTTGGTAGCCTTAAGCTTGATATAACTATCGCCGATAGGTGTTTTGTCTGCCTTGAACTCAAACTCTGAAACGTTGCCGACCTCATCAATGACGTTTACATAAAAGCTTGCATTGCCTGCCGGGAAAGTGAAGTCATACTTATTGTCCTCTGCAAGCGTTACCATATCAGCACTTGCTCCATTGACAATTATTAACTTTTCATTCTTTTCAACAGCTTTCTTAACAGCCGCCGCAAGCTCGTCCGATGAGTTTTTCTCGTCCGATGAGTTTTTAAGGCTTGCGTCTGAGGTAACGATAGCATACACTTTGCGCTCAGTTGTTGGCTTGAAGCCTGAAATTTTGTACTCGTCGCACTTATCATTTAAAGTGAAGCCGTCTATCTCGCACTTTGGCTTTCTTGTATCGAATGTTATTTTGTCCTTATATGCGTCGGACAAATTGCCTGCTCTGTCCTTTGCATATACCTGAACATCGCTTATAATGCCCTCTTTAGCGTTAAGATTTTCAGCGTTTGCAATAACGGCAAATTTATCGCCGCTCTTTTCCACTGCCAAAGTTTTTATAGTTTCTTTGCCATTTTTAAGTACAAAACTATCGAGGTTTTTCTCGTCTATTCCAGACATTTCGTCAAACACATCTACTTCAAGTACGATATAGTTTCTAGCCAAGACCATGCCCGAAATGCTAGGCATAGGAAGCTTCAACTGCTTAGCTATACTTACGCCGTCATTGTAGGAAATGTTGGTGTAAGTTGCTTCCTTGATTTCAGGCGCTTTTTTATCTTTCTGCACCGTTGTTTTGACATCAGACTTGTTGCCTGCATTGTCTACAACATAGAATTTATATTCCTGATTTTGGTCTTTATCGAAAGAAACATTCCATACTCTGCTTGTATCTGCTATTTTGCCCACGCCTTTAATTTTTCCGTCAGTAGACTCATAGTACAGCTCTTTTATGCCTGAGCCGTTTTCGGTGATATTTAACGTAACTGTTACTTTATCTGCTTTGTCACTGACATTCAGCCACTTTCCGTCTGAGCTGTTTGTCAATGTTATTTTAGGAGCAGTTTTGTCTATCTTTACATCTACTTCGCCAACTTCTTTGGTATGACCGACATTATCCACAACATAAAACTTATGCTTTGTGTTCTGGTCTTCTTTAAACTCAAAAGTGAACTTGTCTGTGCCTGTCCGAACATTCTTCCTGTTGCTAGCTGTATCTTCATCAACATACGCATATGCAACGCCTGAAAGCTCGTCCTTTGCGGTAAATGAAACGATAACATTGTCGCTATTGTCCTTGTTTACCCATTTTCCGTCATAGTTGCAATAGAAATTATCAGTTGTAGGCTCCGACCTGTCTATCTTGACATTAGTCTTGCCCACTTCTGTGACATTGCCCTCTTTGTCAACAACATAAAATGTGTGTTCCTTTTCTTGCTCATTATCGAAATCAAAGCTGAACTTTCCGTCCTCGCTTGTCTTTCTGTTTGCTTCGATATCCTCGTCAAAATAGGCATAGTCTACTTTCTCGATATTTTTCGTTACAGAAAACGACACGCTGACCTTTCCGTTTGTCCAGTTGCCCTCACTGCTGTTATGGAAATCTTTGATATCAAAACCCTCGTCAGGTGTTTCCTCGCCACTGTTATCACCGCTTTTGTCGCTGTCACCGATAACTCCGCCTTCACCGCTGTTATCGGTGTTTGTATCTTCCGTTGCAGCCGTTGAACTGCTTACTGCTGCAATAGCGTCAAGAGGTAAAACTAAGCTTGAAAACGTCAGTGCGATTGCAACTATGGTCGCTGAAAGACGTTTCATCAAATTGTTGATTTTCATATTGATCCTCTCCTTATACTACTTTTAGGATATTACTTCCTGCGTATGTATCTCCATAATTTTTTTTACGATAACAAATTTGCCCTTACTTTCGTCAGCGCCGTTGTTAAGCATATTGGTCATGCCCTGCTCGGCATTTGCCGGGGCTGAGTTTTCCGACAATACAGATGTTTCAGGCATAAGAACTGAAGTTTCGCTTGCACCCTGGTTTTCAACAGGCTGAGTATTAACGTTCACAAGGTCTGACGAACTTCCAAATATCCCCGTCATGCCTGTGCCTGCGTTGTTCAGTCTGCCTGTTTCTGCGTTTATGGCTCTCATTTGCTCGATAGTCTTTCGCTGAGCCTTGCCTGTCTTTATCATGTATATCTGTGGGATTTTGAAAAAGAAGAAAAACAGCACCGCAAGCACGAAAAACAATATCGCTGCAACAATAGCCACTTTCATGAATGTGCCAAGAATAGATATCAATTGAAGATTACTCATTTGAATCGCCCTCCTTGTCAACATTCTGTTCTGTAGTGTTTTTTTCATTGAGCTTACGCTTTTCCTGTGTTTCCATTGAAACACGCACCGATTCTCTTGCCTGCTCCAACAGTGAAGCTTCTCCGCCTGTTCCTGTTATCTCATCATATTTTATCATAACGTCAGAGGCTTCGTTATAATTTGAAAGCTCTCTTTTCAGATCATCCTGAGAAACATAGCTTTCGATATTGTTTATCACCTTGTTAAGCTCCTCTGCCGAAACGTTCGCCTTGTTTATGAACGGACCCGACTTTGAAATTATCTCACTGAGAGTGTAATGATAAATAGATATCTGTATCTTAGCCGTGGTGTTTCCGTCCCTTGCAGAACGCACAAGGTCTTTGATATTGTACCAGTAGTCAGGATAGCTCATTTTCTCTGAGCCATCGTCTGCCATTTTCCCAAGGTTTGAAAGGTTTTCAGCCATGGTGGACAGGGTTTCCGCTCTCTTGCTGTCATCATCATCAAGCTCCCCTGTGCTGAGTGCGCTGTCATACCATTTCTTTGACTTCCTTCTTCCTGCAAGCTCTACATCTCCGTTATCATCTTCGCTGTCACGACTGCCGTAGGAGAAGTAGCAATCGTTTCCAAGTGTCAAAGCTATCTTCGCATAGTCGCTTGGATTTTCGCTGAGCAGGATATCGCCGTTCGTTCTGCTGGTGTCGTTCTCGTTAGGGCTTTCGAGGATTTCGCTTACCAAAAACTTATACTCGTCCTCGCTAAAGCCTGCTCCGCCGTCTGAATCCTCGTCAAGGAAAAGCTCCAGCAGTGCCGAATAAGCTTCGCTCTTTTCAGGCTTTAGCTGGATAGCATTTTTGTAATTCTCAGCCTTTTCCTCATAATCTGCGGCGTCATTGTTCGCAAGCTTCATATATGAATCATATGTATCAGCGGAAACTGAGTTCATTGCAAATGCAAGTCCGCCTGATGACACGCCCATGACTATAGACAAGATACAAGAGGACAAAAACAGCTTCCATTTGAAATTATACTTTCTCTGATTTTCGATATCAAGGTCACGATAATGCTCAAGGTCATAATAGAGCTCTGCACATGACTGATATCTGTTCGCTGGGTCTTTCTGTGTGCATTTGAGTATAATCTGCTCCAGACCTGATGATAGCATTGGATTCCAATATCTTATTGGATACATCTCATAAGGCGGGTGGCTTGGATTGTGACCTGTCACAAGATGATACATTGTTGCTCCGAGGCAGTATATATCAGTTCTAGCGTCGGTCTGTCCGTGTCCGCCGTACTGCTCAGGAGCGGCATAGCCCTGTGTGCCCAAACATTTTGTGTCCTCAATGCTTGTGGATTTATATTCCCTTGCCGTACCAAAGTCTATAAGAACTACCGAGCCGTCAGGTTTGAGCATAACGTTTGACGGCTTCATGTCTCTGTAAATAATAGGAGGAGTTCTGGAGTGAAGATATCCTAACACGTCGCAAAGCTGCTTCGACCAGTTTATAACGTTCTCCTGAGACTGTGCGCCTGTAGCCTCGATAGCCTTGTCGAGAGCGTTTCCCTCCACATAATCCATAACAATAAGAAAAGAGCCATCGCCATCGATAACGTCGATAATGCTAGGCAGATTAGGGTGGTTGAATCTTTTTAGCATATCCACCTCTGCTATCAAGCCCTGCTTTACAACGTCATAATCCTGAACGCCGTCTTTTCTGACTTCTTTTATCGCCCACTGCTTATTGGCACGTTCATTTCTGGCAAGGTAAACACAGCTCATACCGCCCTGTCCGATCTTCGACAGTATCCTGTATTTTCCGTCTACCAAAGCTCCTACTTCCAACATATGCTTTCCCCATTGCACACCCTAGGGCGCACAAGGTTTCCTCCCTTCAAATTTTCCTGCTTACTCTGTTTTTATAAGAACAGAAGTGATATTGTCTACTTCCAAACGAGCCTTGTTAAGCTCGGTGAGCTTTCTCAGACCGTCTCTGATGACCGCTTCATCTGTCATCATAGGAGGATAAAGGGCATTATATATCTCCTCAGGAGAGATTATATGCCTGAAACCGTCTGAACAAAGTAAAAATTCCTGACCTGCAATAAGCTGTCCTTCATAAAAATCAGGTTCAACGATATCGCTTGCGCCTATGCACTGTAGCAGAACGTTTCTTTGCGGGTCTACCATGGCTTCCTCGTATGTCATTCTGCCAAGGTCCATTTCACGCTGTATGTATGTCTGATCCTTTGTTATCTGATAAAGCCTTTCGGTTATGACATATGCTCTTGAATCGCCAACGTTGCTTACAAAATATCTGTTTCCGCACAAAAGCAGCACGCAGGCTGTTGTTCCAAGGCTTACCCCACAGCTTCTTCCATACATCATTATCTTGCGGCTCATTGAAATAAGCAGGTCATTCAAAGCTTGCCTCACGCTGTTTGAATCGCACCCCGAATAATACAAAGACGGAAAAGAATTCTGAAACCAATCGGCGAGCGATCTTACAAGCGCTCCGCTTGCGACCTCGCCCTTGGCAAGTCCTCCCATTCCGTCACATATACAAGCAATCATTATATTGTCATTTTCAGTCTGAGCCTCGATAACAAGTGCAGAGTCCTGATTGGTCTTCTTTTTTATACCTATGTCGGTGTATACTGATGAGATAAACCTCATATTTCCGCTGCCTGCAGAATATCCGAAAGCAGCTCGCCTCCTTTATTTTTTCATTTTTTTGTTTTTTTGCAAAATATATCTGAAAACCTGCATTTTTTAATACAGACTTTCAGATGCATTTTTGATAAATGTATCTTGACGACCCCCTCGCAGACGGTGAAGGAACCGCCTGCGCTTAGGTCATCTCAATAAAGGTTTGAAAAGTTATTATGCCTTAAATTCAAATTCCTCATCAGAAATTCTGATAACGTCACCACTCTTGAGGGCAACTTCCTGATTAGGTGAAACTCTTGAGCCGTTTACAAATGTGCCGTTTGTTGAACGCATATCAGTGATGAAGCATTGACCGCCCTTAACATCAAGTCTAGCATGAACACGGCTTACAGATGTGTTTCCTGCAATGCAGTAATCGCACTGTCTGTTGTCTTTACCAAGTGTGAAGCTTGCCTTGTTTATGGATACCATTTCGCCGCTGCTCTTTCTTCTTAGAGAGAACATTGAAGCTCCGCCGCCGAGGACAGTTGTTTCACCTGCTGCGCCTGCGCCGAGAACTGTTGTCTCACCTGCATTGCCCATAGGAGCAGAATATGAAGGTGTTGTCATAGGTGCAGGAGAAGGAGCATGTATAGGTGCCTGTGGCTGAACCGGCATTGGAGCCGGTGTAGGAGGAACTGATGCAATTCTTGCTGCTGCCGACGCAGACTTCTTTTTGCCACCTGCAACTACTACAACGATAACGATTATAAGGATAACAAGAACTGCGCCTGCTCCGATAATAACTATAATTTTAGTGTCAAGTGCGGATTTTTCTTCTAGTGAATCTACTGCGTCGTCGATAGCTGAGATAGCCTTTTCAACGTCCTTATCGCTTGCTACGTCATCGTCTATAACATCCTTAGCGTCAGCGATAGCGTTTTTAAGATCCTTTGCAGTTTCGTCTGTGTAATCTGAAAGATCTTTCTTTTCAGCGTCCTTTACAGCGCTTTCAAGCTCTGACTTGTCAACTATTGCTGGAGTTACCGGCGTATCTGTAGGCTCGTCTACAACAGCGTCCGAAGAATCATCTATAGGAGTTGAGTCAACACCTGTGTTATCATCATCCGTGTTGTCTATAGGTGCAGCGCCTGCTACCTGATAGTCGATCTTGAGCATATCCAGCATATCCTTTATCTGATTGATGCTGATAGCATAGAAATAATCGTCAACACCCTCTGCGTTTACGCCGAGAACATTGCCTGCGTTATCTACCAATGGTCCGCCTGAATTGCCCTCAGATATCTTTGCGTTGTGCATGATCTTGTCAACGTCACCGTCTGTTGTAAGACCTGTGATCTTACCATTTGTGATAGTGATATCGCTCTTTGTAAAAGTCTTGCTCTTTTTATAATCGTTCTGCACCTGTCTTATGATACCAGGATAGCCGAGAGTGTAGACTTCCTGTGTTTTCTGACAAGTTTCGCTGTCTGCAAGCTTCAGAGGAGTGATATTTACAGCTTCCTTTGTTTCGAGGATAGCCCAGTCGGCTATCTCGCTTGTTTTCTTTATTGAAGCTGTTACAGAAATATCAGATGAAAGCATGATATCGACGCCAAGATTGTCAGCATCATAATCGCCTGTAAGCTCCTTGATAATGTTCTTGATAGAGTCCTCATCCTCAGCCGCAATAGAAATTACGTGTTCGCAAGTGATGAGAGTCTTATCGTTGATGAAAAAGCCTGTGCCATCATAGATAGGATACTTCTTGCCTGAATCCTTATCATTGTAAACAAGTTCTACGGCATAAACACCGTCGGCAGCGTTCTTTACATCCTCGTTTACAGAGCTGTCGGCAGCCACAGGAACCACAGTAGACAATGCTGTTACCGCTGCAAGGGTCATTGCTGATAATATTGAAATTACCCCTTTTGTCCGTTTTTTAAACGTTTTCATATATTCTTCCTCCTAAAATAAGTAAGATAACTTGATGTAAAACCCTATGCCACATTCATAGCTGAACACTGTTTCACATCATACAAAAAGCCACGTTAAGCCACATTTTATGACGTTTTCCGAAGTGTAACATTTTCTTACATCATGTCGTGATTATAGCATATTTCGACTAAATGTTTCAATATATATGTAATTATTATATCGTTTTATGTAATAATCGTAGACAATTCTGAACAAATATCTCACAATTTGACACAATTCATTTTATTTTTTTATGGTAGAATTTTATCGAAAAATAAAAAATAATGTAAGGGGTACTATTTTGCATATGAACATCATTTTACTTGACCACACCGAATATGCAGATAAATTTAAAGATATATGCCACAAATTCAAGACTATAGTAGATGTAGAGGTTTTTGAAACAGATTCAAAGTTCATAGACGCAGCACTGGAAACGGACAAAATAGAAAAAGCCAATGCAGTGTTTATAAACACGAGCATTGGCGATCATGACTTCATAAGCCTTGTTTACGAAATAAAAGCGAAGCTTGAACACACACCTATAGTGTATCTAAGCAGTAAAATATCTGGAGATCTATTAAAAATATACTTTATCGACCCTTATTTAAAGCCATTTGCTATACTGCCCCATCCTGCTTCTGAGGAAGCGGTCTTGAGGATATTAGAACAGCTCCTTTTCCTACAGTCAGACGGCAACAGATATTTCATAGTGAAAAACCGCAAGTCCATGAACATGGTCTTAAAGACCCATGACATTCTTTACTTTGAAAGCAACAAGCGCAAAGTGCTGATACATACACTTGACGATGAATACGAAATGTATACCAAAATAGGCAATCTGCAAACTTCTCTTCCTGAATTTTTTCTCAAGCCCCATAACAGCTTCCTTATTAATATTCACTATGTTGAGAGCTATGATGCGAGCAGTGTGCATATGAAAAAAGGGATAACGATTCCCATAAGCAACAGTTGCAGAAAAAAATTCACTGAAAAAATCGACTTGTATTTTAAGTCGACAAAGAACGATACATTATATATATGACCTTTGCTATGTTATCAGCAGAAAGTTACCATGCTGATTTTTTTGACCTTTTTTGCGATATTGTTTGGGTTTAAAACTTTGATATGGTGATCGACCTCCAAAACAGAACGTCGTATTTCTACAAGGCAGAAATTGCATTGCTCCCCTACATTAAATTAGCTTGTTGCCCAAATTTGCAACTTTAATTACATATTTCATTCAGGCACTTTGTCACTTGCCTGCGCAGCTCTTCGCCGCCGAATGGGAAACCGAACTCTGCGGCGGAACTTCCCCACTCAGGCGGGTGTTTTTTGCTGCCGTCGAAGTATCTGCTTTTCACCACGACACGGTAGCGTTTTGGCATTTTTTCTGCAAGTTCCTCGCATTCTCTCAATCGCAGCTGCACTTTGGCAAGCTCAAGCCACAGGTCGGTGAGCTTTCTGCCACGGTGGGCTATCCGTCCGCAATACTCCCCTACTGCTGCAAGTTGTGAGGACATCTCGCAGATATCTTCTTTAAGCTTCCACTCCTGCCACCTTAGTTTGCGATACTGTGAAAGCTTTCGCAGTGCGGCTGTATTAACTCTGCTTCCACCGCTTCTGAAATTATATCGGCTCGCTGAGGGCGCAAGCCTTTTTATGGAATTTACCTCTACGGAATAATCTATATTATCGTACATTTTTCTCCTTTCGCCTTTTTGTACAGACATTTGGACAGTTAGTATGATATACTGTAAATAAAATAAAGCAATGACATTTCAGATAACCGTTTTCTGTATATCTCTCGGGGCGGAGATGTCAAAAAGGGGGCGGTTTATCCTCTTGACTTTTACAGAGAAATGTATTATAATTATATCAAAGCCAGATTTTATGCAGATATCTGTACTAACGATACATACAGTATACTACAGGTTTCTGCAAAAGTCAAGAGGTATTATCAAATTTGATACAGTTTTCTGTATCTTTTGTGAAATGATCACAATTGGAGGAAGAAAATATGACTGAAATGTACAAAAGGATAAAAGAACTATGCGAGGAGAACCATATTACGGTATCGCAGATGTGCAAGGAGCTGTCTATAACGAGGAGCTGTTTATCTGAGCTGAGCAAAGGCAGGACGGAACGACTTTCCGCAGAGAATTCTACAAAGATAGCGAACAGATTTGGAGTGAGCGTACAATATCTTATATCTGGCAGGGAAGAAGATTTTGACACGAAACTGAAATATGCATTATTCAACGGCACGCTTGGAGTGACGGACGAAATGTTTGACGAGGTCAAGCAGTATGCAGAAATGGTCATGCTCAGAGAGGAAGCAAAGCGCAGAAAGGCTGGTGAAAAGTGAGAGATGACGAACATACAGGAACTGTATGATATTTGCAGTAGAGAGAACATAACTATAGATTTTATTGATTGTCCAAAGTGCGGGGCGATATCGCTTTTTGGCGCAGGTGGCTGTGCGATCGGCATAGACAGCCAGACGCCTGCAAGGCTTTTGAAAGAGCGTACTGCTCACGAGATAGGTCACTGCGTAAAGGGTGCGTTTTACAACAGATACGCCACGGCAGACAACATCTCACAGCATGAATACCGTGCAGACAAGTGGGCGATAGAAAATCTGATACCGAAAAGCGAGCTTATCAAAGCCATAAAGAAAAATCTGGACAGCATTTATCTGCTTGCGCAACATTTTGATGTGAGCGAGGATTTTATGATAAAGGCTTGCAGGTATTATGGGGTTTATTTTGGGTAGAAAAATACCGTCGAGGGCGACTAACGCTCTCGGCGGTATTGATGTTTAGTAGAGTTTTTTGGCAGTCAATTCTTCAAGAGTGCCGATCTTATTGAACAGGTCTTTTGTTACATAGATGGTGATATATTGGTCGCTGGTCGTGAACTTATACGGTTTATATGCCGTGATACGCTTTACCGCAACATAATCATTTACGTCAATGTCAGGATACACTCTTGTAAGCTGACAGCGGTCAAGTACAACATCGGGTGAACCTTGCTCTCGCCATTTATTTATTATAGCCTCTGCCTCTTTCTCAGTTGAGGATTGATAATACATAAAAGTTTTGTCATGGTCATCAATGTTATAATTATAAAAAATGTTGTTATCAAAGTATGGGAGAATGGCGGTAGCAAGACCTTGAAGTTTTGGATAATCACGACACGTATAAACTTCATCTATCCTCCAGCTATCATTTTCCTCACTTATCACATCTTGAGTCCATGACGACAAAATTTTATAATCATAAAGCCTATATTCTTTGATAAACTCTGCCGCTTCTTTATACCAATAATCAAAACGGATATCAATATATGAAGAATATGCGCTCCATGCAATAGGCACTATCATAGGCAAAAAAGCTATAGCTACTACTGCTTTTTTTAAACCTCCTCTAAGGGAAGAAACCGCCTTATTTATGTACTCTGGCAACTCAATTTTGCCATTATCGGCGAATATACCCCAAAACACAAATATCAAAAATACGCCAACCATCCCCGAATGATATGGCGAAGAATAAATTAATGCCGAAAACAATCCAAAAAACGAATATGGTATTATAAAAGTAAGAATCTTTTTATTTTTATGTAAAATACTTAATGCAATGACAAGCACAAAAACTGCGGTGATAAACTGAGGTATAATACTTGCCACATCATATGAATCCAGTTTACTGTCCGGCATTTGTATCAGAAAAGCTTCAGAAAGATACATTATATACCACATTACTTGAACATAGCTGAAAGAGAATGAGAACAGTTCCTCTGCGTTTTCATGCCCTTGGGTATATGTGTTACTATTTGGAAAAATCTCTATAATAATAGCTATTGCCAGAACAAGCAGGCCAAGCATCATCCAACAGTGTTTGTCAGAAAATATTTTTAAAAATGTTTTTTCTTTAACATACTTGCTTATTATTTCTAAAAGCCACACCACACACAATCCACCTGCAAATATTATACCAAACGAGTGTATCATGCACATAAATGCCAATGAAAATACATACCTTAGTGGCTTTTTATTTCGTGAAGGATAAAATGCTGCTGCAAGAAAAAATGAAAGTGTCAAAACTGAATATGGTCTGCTTATAACGCCGTACTGATAAAACAGGAAGAAGTTAAACGGCAACAGACAACGTATCAGCTTTGGAAAAGGTGACTTGAAAAGCAAGACCGCCACAGCAAGAGTCATGAAAAATATGTTGACTGCCGCAAGGGACAGCTCATAGGGTGCGCCAAGCTTTGCAAATGGCGTAAGTATCAAATGCCACAGCGGCGGATGACCCTCATAGTGTGGGATCTCAAAAAGTATCTCCTTTATAGTTCCCGAACGTGCAATCGCCCACGCCTGAGCTTCATCAAACCACGGTTCATGAAAAAACGATACAGTACAAACGCCAAGCAGGTATATTATCAGCGTTATAACATCGCATTTTCCATGCTCTTTGCTGAACGCCCAGCTTTTAAATTTCTCTTTCATTAATATCCTCCAAAAAAATAATCGACATATAAATTATACCATTTATTAAGAAATTAGTCAATGCTTTTGTAAAACTGGCTATTTCAACTTCCGTGTTGATGTTAACAAACATTTCACAATCAACAAGATGTTAATTCTACAGACAATCCCCCTTGAAATTATATATAAATAATGCTATACTAAGTTTATTACAAAATTAGACAGAGGTGATCAAGTGCTCGCCGTTTGTATGACGCTGATCAACGATGATGATAAATCAGAGTTCAGAAAAATATATGACTCTCTTGAAAGAAAAATGTTCGTATTCTCAATGTCAATGTTACATAATAACGCATTGGCGGAGGAAGCTGTTTCTGAAACATTTTTGGCGTTAGCAAAAAATTTCAAAAAAATTCATAGTTTAGAACCAGCCGAAATAGTCGCTTATACAGTTATTATTAATAGAAACGTGTGTATCGATATTCTTGAAAAAGAAAATAAACACAGTATCAATGTCCAGATAGATGATAAAATTAAAGAGATATCTGAAGACTATGACCACTTTGAACAGCTTTTTGTTGCTGATATGGTCGAAAAGCTACCTGATATTTACCGTGACGTTATTATGATGAAATATTTCTATGGTTTTAAGGTCAATGAAATATCAAAGCAACTACATCTATCTGTTGGAGGAGTAAAATCAAGACTTGAAAAAGCTCGAAAAATACTCAGAAAGGATATGAATGACGATGAGTGATACACGATCAGAATTAAAAAAGCTTGTGCCTTTGTATTGCGACGAACTAAATAGGCTAGATCTGTCATTGTACGAAAATTATGAGTTTTCTAAGGACTACCTGAACAAAAAAGAAAAGCTCATAAAGAACCAAAGCCGCATCTATTATCCGCTTATCAAAACCACAGGACGAAGGATCGCTTCTGCCATAATTGCGGCAGCCATTATGGGTACAACGACTGTTGCCGCCTATGCACCTGCAAGAAATGCAGTAAGGAATTTCTTCCTGCGAATTTTCAATGATCACACCGTTGTATCTGTTCAACATGATAGCAAAGATATAGGCGATCACAAAAGCAAGATAGAAAAGCAATATAGTATTACTGTTCCAGAAGGTTTTGTTTTAGATGAAAGCGAAAGTGTTTCAACTGACAACTACATCGAATTATGCTATTATTCAGATGATAAGAAAAAGAGCATATATTTCGACCAATATACAGCGGATTCTTATTCTTCATATTATGATAATGAACGTGGTCATTTCAAAACTTCATCAGATAAATTCGGAAATGAGTTTATGATATACACAAATGATGATTTCATAAGTATTTTGTGGGATAATGGCGAATATATATTTGAATTAAGTGGTGACATATCTGAATTAGAAATAATGGATATCTACTATTCTGTAAAATAGGAATCAATAGTGCATGGTGTGATACTATGCACTATTTTTATGCAATAATAATAAAAACAAGTACGTGCAATTGTGAAAACATACAAACTTATGTATTTCAACCAGCCATTTTTACCGCTTTTTCAGTTTATATAATTGAAAGCTGCTGAGTCCAATGAAGATATAAATATTTATTATGCACAATTATCCGTTGTAATAATTGTGTGATATGATGAAGTTAAAATACTCTGCAACAAAACTTAAAGAAAATTACACTTACATTGAGAAAGGACGTTTAATATGAAAAAGATCGTTAAGAGAATCGCAGCTATGGGTGCTGCTGTTATGATGATGAGTTCTATGGCTATTGGGGCTAGTGCGTATGAAGCCATAAAATACGGCAGAGCAGTTGGTGGTTCTGGCTCAAATGCTTATATTTCATGTTTTGTAACAGGAATAAGAACAAATTCAACTGTAGCTGGTCAAGCTTGGACTAGGACATCAAGTAACAATAACAATGTTTACAATCCAAATTGTAAATACAGCGGTTATGTTTATGCAAGTGCCTCTGTTGGTGGTACTGGTTGTGGATCATCTCACTCTGACACAGGTAAAATTGAGCATTCGTTTGGGTTAAAAGGTTGTACATCTTCAAAGTTAGTAAAAACTGTACATATTTATAATGATAAGGTACATGGCAATTACAGCACAACGCTTTCCGTTGATAGTCAATAATAGAACTTGAGTGTGAATTATGAAAACTAAAATTATTATCGCAACAGCCGCAGTTATAATTGCCGCAGTTGCAGTTACACTTTTCATTTCTCTTGGCACAAAATCCGATAAGGCGGTTTCTTCTGAAAAGGGTCAACAAGAACTTTCTGCTTCTCCCACAAACCTTTTGTGTCCTGAAGCTTCTTCTACTGCATTTGCAAACAATTTTGTGTATTACAAAACCTATGACGGCATTGCAGAATATGATATCGAATCCGACAGCCTTGCAATGATAAAGGTCAAGCTTCAAGAGTATTCAAACTTGTCCTGCTATACCATATATGACGGCGTTATATACGCTGTAAGGTCAGTGTATAATTCTGCTACGCAAAAAGAAGATTACAGCATTGTCACAGTGGATTACAACAGCGGTGAAGTCACGGAAGTGTATTCTGCACCAAAGGACAGCATATTAGGCTGTATGTCTATGGACAAAGACGGAGATATCTATTTTGTTGAGGGCAAATACAAAAAGAGCGAGACCGACGAGAACGGATTCAGCACAGGCTATTCGCTATATAAATACGCTCTCAAAAACTCTGACAAAAGCGAGATAACAAAAGCCAATACCTATTACATAAGCGACGGCAAGCTTTATTTTACAAGGCTTTGCCCAAAGACGGATACAGTCCGCCTATTTATAGCTCCACTTTCAGACCCTCAGAACGTCAAGGATACAGGCATTGATGTTGGCTCTCAGATAAGCGAAAATACGCCGTATATGTATTATCCGGCCGACGGAGATGTGTATTACTCTAATGGCAAAAACAAGCTGTATAGGTATAATGAGGATAATGAAAAAAGTGACACAGTTTGCACTTTTAAAGACAAATCTTTTGTAAGATATTTTCAGTATTTCAATAACACTATGATAGTGCTTGTTCGTGAGCCAAATGATAATGGCAAAATGTATCAGTATGTGCTTTATTATCTTGATAACGATAATAAACCGCAGAAGATAATTGATGATGCTAAGCTCAATGAAAAGTATTTTTACGGCTATGAGTATATCGACTATATGACAATATTCAATAACTGTGAGGATTATTTCCTGCTTTCGACCTATGATCCCGACGCTGATACAGCCGCTTATCTTGTGGATAAAGATTTTAAACTGCACAAGTTTATTTCAAACGGCGAATGGGATTATGATACATATGCAGAGATACAGTCAGAAATGTAAGAGCTTGATATTTGAGGTGTGACGATTTGAAACTTCTCAGATTTATGATAAGAAAAGATATGGCGAAGTCAGCTTTGATAAGCTTATTGCTGGCTTTGCTTTCCTGTGCCTTTTTGATATCTGTACTCAGACCTTCTTATGCTTATGGCGAAAAATACATGACCTATCTTAAAGGCGGCTCGGAAACTGTAAGCCAAGGCGCTCAAAAGCTTGCTGATGAGCAAAACGCTCTTAACAACGAGATAAACGACTATCAAAATAACCACAACACGGGCGGTGTAAAACAGGCTGAATTGCCTGTGGAGCTTGAGGAAAAGATAATAGATTTTTCTCAGAAAAATTCTCAGGCTGGTGTGGGTCTTGACAGTATGTTTTCTCTTATTGAGGGGCAGCTTTACGCTCAGCAAAACTCTTTGAAGCTCATATCCGAGCGTGTGAGAGGTTACAGCCGAAATGCAAGGCGTGGCGTTACTGATGAGTATTCTTTAAAGCTGTCAAACAAACTTATAGAAGACTATGATTCCGTTATAACAGCGCTTGAAAAATCTGATAAGATCATTGACACCAGAGCCGCTGACGGCTTTGAAAACTATATGTCATCTGAAATACTCATACCATTCGGTGTTTATCTGCTCCTTTTCAGCATATTTTCATCAGAGATACAAAGCAGCAGGATAAAAAGCTTTGGAATAACCAAAACGGGCGTGAGGAAATTCTCACTTTTCAAGCTTTGTACCGGCTTTGTTGCTGTAATAATTCTTGTTTTGATAATTTACACTGTGGATATTATAACTCTTTTTATTTACGATACAAACGGCTTTAAACTTGATATGCCATTGCAATATCTGAGCGGTTTTGAACTAAGTTCGGCGAATATGAGCTTTGGCGGATATGTGGTTGCAGTATTTGCCGCAAAACTTGTTTATGCGCTTTTCACCGCAAATATTGTTATGTTTCTTTCAATGCTTTGCAGAAAGACCATACTTGCAGGAGCTGTCTGTCTTGTGCCAATATTTGTACCATTATATCTGAAAACCACAAGTCTTTCCAATCCTGCCGTTGACATTTTAACAGGCAATTACACCAATATGCTCAATGACACAGGTTATATGAATTTCTGGGGAATACCTGCACGAGAATACGTTGTTTATTTTGCTATCATATTCATCATGACCGCATTTTTTGTCGCAGGGACATATCTCCTTGCTGAAAGGCAGGTGGGATAATGAGAAGTATGTATAGTTATCAGACTTCACGGCTCATAAAGAAATTCTGGCTGCTTTTTGTCATAGTGATAATTTTTTCAGCTTCCGCAAAATTCACAGTGTATCGGAGCTTTGATTCTTCAAATAACCTTACCTATATGAACAAAGAAACGGCGGAGATATACAATGAACTTATAGAAAATTCCGCAGATAAGACCCTTGAACAGTGTGACGAATACATAACGGAATATGAGATGAGAAGTTACGCAAGCGGTTATAATAATAACATTACAGCCGCCGTGAACAAATATAAAACAGAGCTTCGCAGTTGTTTTATGGTCGAAAGCATCAGAAGCTATGCTCGCACAGGCAGGGGTCTTACAGACGCTAATATACCTACCGACCTTGTGAAAAACAGCCGACTTTACGCTACCTTTTCAACACCGCAGGTGATAAATGACGAGCCGTTTTTGAAGTTTCTTGAATTGCAGGCGGTAGATGTCATGCCTATATTTGTGCTTCTGCTTGTGGGCGTTTTTGTTGCAGATAGTTATGAAAAGAGAATGGATCGGCAGATAAAGATATCAAAAAATTCGGCGGCGTTTTTCAAGTCACGGGAAATAATTTTATCGGCGGCGATATTTATAATGTTCACACTGAGCTTTTTTGCAGACCTTATTATAAGCGGAACATTACATCAGAGCAAGTACAGCACCTCATCTTTACAAAGCGTGTGGCAATTTGACCTTGCGCCTTTAATGCTAACTGTTAGAGGCACAATAATATGGCTATATGTCACAAGGCTTATGTCGCTTTTTATAACCTACGGCATTTTCGTGCTTGTGGCAAAGCAAGTGCGCTCTGTGAAAAAATATGTTATGCTGACCTCTGGGCTGATAGCGGTCATGTCCGCCGCCGCACATTATGTGGGAGCACTTTCGCCTTATATGTTTGCGGCTGTCACAAGCGTAAATGGGCAGCTTAACAACCTTGACTATATGAGGGCTTTTGATTGTTCGGAAGCGGTAGCTGTATTCATATATCTTGCAGCGATTTTGAGCGGACTGACTGCATGGAGATACAGCGGATATTATGAAAAAAGCTTTGACCGATAAGGAGTGGTGATGATATGAGCGTTTTAAGAGTAGAAAACTTATCCAAAAGATACGGCAAAAAGCAGGTGCTCAAGGGCATAACCTGCGAATTTCATACGGGCATAAACGCTTTGCTTGGTCCGAATGGCGCAGGCAAGACCACCATAATGAACTGCATATCGGGCGTGATAAAAAAGTCGGGTGGCAGTGTGACCCTTGACGAGCAGGACGTTTTTGAAATGGGCGAAAAATATCGTGAAAAGCTGAGCTTTCAGTTTCAATATCAGCCATTTTATCCAAGCTACACCGCCCATGAATTTCTCAGATTTTCGGCTCTGTTAAAAGGAATGCCTGAGCCGCTTATTGAGGACGAGATAAGACATGTGCTGGGGCTTGTGAATCTGTCTGAAAATCTTGATGACAAGATAAAGTCATTTTCTGGCGGAATGAAACAGCGCCTTGCCATTGCACAGACTATCCTTAACTCACCCGAGATACTGATTTTTGACGAGCCTTCTGCTGGTCTTGACCCATTCGAACGTGAGCAATTCAAGAGGATAATGGTGCGACTTAAAAAGGACAGCATTATAATAATTTCCACCCATATCGTTTCTGATATTGACACCATAACGGACGACCTGATCATACTTAACAAAGGCTCTGTTATCGCTAATGACAGCCCAGAGGCGCTTTTTGAGCATATAAGGGGTATGGTGTGGGATATTCCCAAAGAGGATATTGGTTTGCTGCCTATCGAGAACATTTATTATGAGGGCACAAAGTCAAAGACCATATCAAAGACAAAGCCCACTCCAAACGCTGTTATGAGCGAGCCGACTATGAATGATCTTTATTTCTGCGGACAGCTTGACGGGGGAGTGTTTGAGTGAGGAGATAATTCAGATAATGATGTCTACTTTGAACGATAGTTGCCTCTTATCTTCAGTAATTAGGCTTTGTCCTCTACGAAAAAATTGTAATGAAAGGATATAATATGCTAATAAACCACAACCAAAATATGCTTTGTCTTGATGAATTTGATATACTTGAACTGCGTGAAAATGCAGATGAGTGTGATTATCTTTTTGTTGTTTCGCCTAAAATTGAAACAAAGATATGCACTAAATAATGAACATTATACAGCTCTTAAGATAAGAGGTCACAAACATCTGTGTAAAGACTGTGGAAATATTTTTGTTGACAGATTCAATACGCTAGATCTTTGCTCAAAAATGACAAACAGACTTAGATGTAAGATCCAGCAATTATCATTAACAAAACCATTTAAGCATATTGCAAGAGACGGGAAAGGTTATTCATTTGAAATTCTAAGAGGAAAGGTTCTTTATGGTCAAGCCTATAAAACCAAAGCCATTTTTTCGTATAATAAATTTTCGCCGACAATACACTATGTAACTGATCCTTCGAACCGCTCGTCATTAAATATGATTCAAAATCTTATGGATTCGTATAAACAGATATCAGGAGCCGATATTGATAGGTTAAAATTAGGACTATTCTAAATAGAATAAGCTGCCACAGATTTTTTCTGTAGCAGCTTATTTTTTGTTTATGCTATTCCTTCTTGCGAAGATATCCATCATCATCATATTTCTTAGCTATATGCTGTGCAGCTTGCCAATCGTCCCATTTGTCTACAGCCTTATTCCAAAGTTTATCTATTTGCTTTGGCGGAACGTATTCCAAATTGCCATATATTATTCCGTTTTTTGGTATAATGTTGTGATCTGACTATATACCAAAAATCATCAAGATCGATCAAGTTTTACACCCTCTTTTTTTTATTTAATTCTATACTATATTATATCATATTTTCTAAAAAAGTTTACATTTATCAACACGGAAGTTGAAATAGCCGTAAAACTTTTTGCGACAAATATTGACATAATTGGGCTTATGCTCAATGTCAGCAATAAAAAGAAATAACCGCCCAACTACCACATAGGACGGTTATATTTTATAACTATTTCCCTTAGAGGTAAACCGCTTACAGCAGTATGCCTCTTTTTTTGTTATCTTAATTATTCCACGGCAATGACAGATCGTCAATAGTTTCAGAATTTAATGCCCCAACTGAAATTCTCAGGGAGATCGTCAGGTTTGTTCACAGGGTCAGGATACTGCCCTACAATGCCTTTAGACCTTGGCGAACTTGTATCACACCACTGTGCAAGCTTATATCTGCCGTCCTCCCCTGCTATCCAAAAGGCATAGCCTGCATTGTCGCCATTGACGTTAAGTGCGTCATGGACAGCTTTTTCAAGCTTTTTGGATTCGTCAGGCTCTGCAGTGCAATCGACCACAGCCGTACATGACTGAACGTCGATATCTTTTCCCTCACACTGCATATCCGTCACGACCGCATTTACAGTATTGAACACTATCTTTGCATTGCTGTTTGCGCTTTTAAGCTTCGCTTTTCTGATATAACTCATCATAGTTGGCACAAGAACAGCCGCAAGCACGCCAATAATGGCAATAACCACCACAAGCTCCACCAAAGTAAAGCCTTTTTTATTCATGTCTTTCCCTCAATTCTTTCATCAAAATATTGATCCCCATTTAATATTTCGACAAGTATATTATACAAAATCTGCCCGATTTTGTCAAGGAAAAGGCAAGCTTTATTACTCAATTTTACCATTTACACAAAGGCAAGCTATTCTTATTGGCTATTTTATATATTTTCAGACAAAAAAGAACCGCTCAAACGAGCGGTTCTTGAAGATTCAAAGTTAAAGTTAAGATTAACCCCAGCTAGAGATCTTTGTAGAAGAGAATGCCTTGTTAGCCTTATCTGCATCCTTGCAAGGATCAGGATACTGACCAAGAACACCCTTTGAAGGATCCGAAACGTCAGACCACTGAGCAAATGTTACGTTACCAGAAGTACCGATTGCATATACGCAATAGCCAGCGCCGTCGCCATTGTCCTTAAGTGCGTTGTAAACAGCCTTACCAAGCTTATCCTTTGTAGTTGTACCAGTAAGAGCACCGAGATTTGTCTTGATATTTACAGCAGCTGTCTGACCATCGCTAGCACCAACTGTTTCGCCGTTAACGAGCAAATCAGCAGCTTCGTTGTTTACAGTTGTGAAAACGAGCTTAGCGTTTGAGTTAGCTGTCTTGAGCTTTGACTTCTTTACATAGTTCATCATTGTAGGAACGAGGATAGCTGCAAGGATACCGATGATAGCGATAACAACTACGAGCTCTACAAGGGTGAAACCTTTTCTGTTAGATTTCTTCATAGAAAATCCCTCCATAATAAATTAAATAAATTTGTTTATAAAAGTGCCGCAAGCCGATTTAAGCAGCTACTTTCCAATAATTAAGCGGCTTTCGGAGTTCTTTGCGTTCTCCTTATCACCATGATTAAAGTATACATCATCTTGTCCAAAATGTCAATAGTTTTTCAGATTTTTTCTCAACTTTGTTCAACTTGACGAAAAACTAATTTTCAATCGGTCATTTTGACGATTTGTAACACTATGTTGACATTCTCACAAGAAATTATGTCACACACTTTGTCACACACCGTTTTATGATGTATCACCTTACATCGTCCTTAATTATATCTTAAAACAAATAAATTGTCAAGACTTATTTAACAGTTTCGTTATTTTTGTGAACTCTGTACACTTCTCATTCATTTTTGAATACATTTTGCACTAATTGTTTCACAAGTTTAACTATTTGTATAATTCCTTCATCTTATTATACAGATTTTCAGAAGCGTTTTCTATCTCCGCCCTGCCATAATAGAGCGACTCTGAGGTGCTTATAAAAAGGTCAAGTACCCCCTGATCTTCAAGCTTCGGTGACATTATTTCAAGCTCGTCTGAGTTTGCCATTTTCTCGTTGGCTTTATACTCTATCCCGTCAAGCATATCCCTCGCTTCAAGGGCTTCCAATGCCGCCTTTGATGCAGGCACGCCCTTTCCCATACCCTGCAGGAGAGCCATTTCCTCACCGTTCACAAGATAATCAAGAAGCTTTGCGGCTTCCTCAGGGGACTTGGTATTTTTCTTTATGGCATAAACGCTTGTTGGCTTTTTATACCAACCGCTGCTCACTGCCTGCTTATGCTTTGGATAGTCGCCTATAACGATGTCAAAGCCAAGCTTCTGAGCAGGCTCGCAGTAATACTCTGCGTCTGATATCCAGGAAGCCACACCTGCCGTCAGGCACTTTTCAAGATCGTTCCTATCGAAATCCCACGCAGGCTTTGTGACCTTTTTATTCAGCATTTCCTGATAAAAGGCGAGCATGAGCCTTACGTCCTCCGAGGTATACTGAAACTCACCGCTGTCAGATAACATTTTTCTTCCCGTTACCTGCTCCACATACGCCACAGAGCTGAGATAAGCCGCCTTTTTCGTCATTTCAACAGGATACACCTCGTCTGATTTCATGACCTCTGCCGCATTTATAAGGTCAGACCAATTTTCAGGCAGGCTCAGACCATATCTGTCATACATGGTCTTATTATAGTAGAAGGTTATACAGTTCGTACCGGTAGGCAAGGCGTTAAGTTTGCCGTTTATTGTGCCATACGAAAGGCTGTCATCATCAAATGCTGAAAGATTTATGTATTCCGACAGCTCATTAAGGTCATAAAAGTCCTCGCCGTCGGGAGAATATTCATAGAGCCAACTGTAGTTTAACTGCATGATATCTGCGGTGGTGTCAGAGAAAAATTCCACGTCCATTCGTGTTTTGAAGCCGTCAAAGTCTGCATACTCGGGTCTTACCACAACGTCCTTATTGCTGTTCTGATAGGCTTTAAGCCCGTCGAGAGTATACTCGTTACGCGCGTCCTTGCCCCACCACGAGAAGGATACCTCGGTCTTTACATTATGCTCCATTCTTCTTTCAGACAATGCACAGCCCGTCATGACAGTCACTGTGCAGATCGCTGAAGCGGTCAAAGCCGCACACCTTACAATGCGTGTTCTCAACTACGGCTCACCTCTTCCTCTTTTTTGTCATATATCACCGCTCTTGCGTCCTCGCTGTGTTCTGCTTTCTCACAGGCTTTTTCTGCCATTTCGCAAAGCTCATCATAATCATCGCTTGTTTCAGGGTAGACCGACGCACCCACTGCACATTTTATGTAGCCCCTGTCATCGTCAAGGCAACATTCCTTCAGCTTATCGTTAAGCTCTTTAACATAAGCCCTCACACTGCCATAGGCTTTCACAAGGTCAAAGTCAGTGTGGTCTGCAAACAGAGCAAACTCGCCCTCCCTGAAAATTCCGCAGATATCGCCCTCCTTGCGGTTCTCCACCAGTATTTCGGCGACCTTTCGCTCAGCTTCCGCCACTATCTCCTCGCCATAGTTGAGCCTTATAAGCTCCAGATTTGTTATTTTCACGATAATAAATGCGATAGTCGAGCCTGAGATACAAGTTTCCATTTTATCCATAATGCTGTTTTCAGTATATTCCGCAGTGAAAAGCCCTGTATTTTCGTCCACCTTTGGATATTTCCCAAACTTCGGTCCGTTCTGCGGATCGTTATCCGCCGCCGCTGCCGCAGATATCATAATAAATATGACTGCACAGCAAATAAAGATACCGAAGCATTTAAGCCCTGTTCTCACATAATGGCGCAAAGTGTCTGACATATCCACGGTAGTAATGACCACCCAATCGTCACTGCAATCATCAATAGCACAGATAGTAGTCATATCCGAAACGGTGACTCCGGTGCCGCCCTCAAGGAATTTAGAGAGCTTTTCATCGAGCTTTTCGCCGACAACTCTTTTTCCATCGTTAGCATAGATTATCCTGCCATCGTCATCACACAGCATGGTATTTATCTCGCTGTAATTGTCAGAGGGCAGAAAAACAAGATCAAACTCCGTTGAAAACACAGAGGAGATAAAAATAAGATCGTCATTTATCCTGCCTGCAAAATACACACGCCTGTAATTATTGTCCTGTCCCGTGAACCATTTTATCTTGCTGTCCCCCATAAGAGCGGAAATTCTCTTGTATATCTCGTCATCAAAAATATCCTTTGTACCGTCGGTTATCTTTCCCACATTATGTTCATTACTGCTTACAATGCCAAAATCAGTATAGTTGCCCAATGTACTAAGCTCTATAAGCCTCTCAGTGAGAGCATTCTCCTCATTAAGCACGGCAAATTCGCTCTTTGACGTATCAGCAGGATCATATTTCGCATAGTCCTCATTGCCCATTATAAGCTTGGCAGTGTCCTCCATTTTCTTCATAAAGGCAGCCACATTCTGGTCTGCTTCCGCATTTATGGCAGAGCAAAGCTGAGCCTCTTTATGAAATGCGTTCACACCGCTGTAATAGCAGGCACACGCATACACAAGCAGACAAGCAATGAACATCACTGACACGCTTGTTTTCAAAATAGATCTTCTATATTTTTTTATTTTATCATACAGTTCAAAATCAGCAGAATTTTTCAAAAGCTATATCACCTCTCAGGCTAAATTATTACAATCATCATTAATTATAACACATATGCCCATAAAATAAGTGATTTTTTTGTTAATTATTGCTCAATTTGTATTGTACGGTTTATATCTTTTCTGACACGGCACTGTCTGACCTTATTCGCATGGCGTTTCTTTTTGGTTTCCGCTTCAAAAAGCGACAGCGCCGCCCATGCCGCTGTGAATACGATGCCTGCGGCAAACACTGCTCCCATGTTTCTCTCTGCCGCCGCAGCAAGCAGGAAAAACAGCACCATTCTCATTATGGTCTTCATAAGCCACCTGTCGCCGCCTGCACCTGCCGCAACGATAAAAACATTCATCATTATTATCCATATCATTTTTACACACATCCTCATATTTTTTCTATTTCGGGGCTGTATGTATGATAACACAACTTTATGAATTTGAGGGGTAATTTTTTGGACAGCAAGTTTTTTGTCGAAATGCACACAAAAGAACGTTTGTTTTGATATAAATTCTACAAATCCAAAAGACCCCGCGGCAAAAACCGCAGGGTCTTTCAGAGAAGTAAGAAGTATAATATGAAGAAAAAATTATGAATGGGGAATGCGTAAGTTATGTATTTTTCCATGCCATTTCACTTTTGCCGCACTCTGAAAACTCAGAGCACAGCGAGATGAAATGAAAAGAAGAATGAAGGAAAATTATTGGGCAATGCCACGCAAGGATTGTGCGTAAGATGCGTAGTCAGATTTTTCGTCAGATCATCTAAAAGTGACGCAGGCTGGCTGACGCCAGTCAAAGAGCTTTTGGGTGATATGGCGGAAAATCCGCAAGCAGATTGCGTGCAAAGCCGACAGGCGTTCCTTGTGCGGCATTGCCCATGTATGAAAACTCATTATGAGTAATTGGTTGACGGAACTTTCATCAAGCTCTCAAAGCTTTTGCCTGAGGTCTTTCTCGGTGTTCCTCTGACCTTGTATATATAATACCTGTTCAATATGATAGTTTTATGAAAAGACACTGAAAATAAGCTGATAAGAAAAGCAAAGTGGTTTTCATATAAACGGCTCACACAAAACGCAAGTCAATCTGCCGCCTTATATCAACTATCCTGATGTGACCACAAGCACATCTCCCTCTTTGAGCCGCAACCTGCCGTTTGGGATAAGTATACGTCCCTGACGTTTTATCATTACTATCAGGCTGTCCTCTGACATTGTTATCTCCGACACTTTCAGACCGCACCACTCGTGGTGCTTATCAAGGTTCATTTCGCTTAGGACAAAATGGCTGTCGTCATAAAAGCCTGCCGCACTCAGCACCACAACGTCCTCTGCAAGTATCTGGGTTTTTCCTGTTGGTATTATCTTCTCTTTGTCACGGAGTATCATAACCACAAGCAGACCTCTCGGAAACGGTATATCCTTTATCTTCCGCCCTGCCCAATTGCTGTCCGGCTGAACGGAAAGCTTTATAAACTGCACCTCCGTTTCGTCGCTGTAGTCATTGAACGTTTTCATTACGTTCTCCTCATCGTCTATCATATCGAGCTTTTTAGCAAACAGCGGCAGAAGCGTACCCTGAATACCGATAGACATAAGCACGATACAGAAAACGATATGGAAAACGTCATTTTTCATATATGCGTCATCAACTGTCGCCATGATAGCGAAAACAATGGAGGTCGCTCCTCTTAGTCCTGCCCATGAGATAAGGGCTATCTGCTTCCACTTTGCACCGAAAGGCTTCATGATAACAGTAACAGCCGCAGGTCTTGCAACGAATGTAAGGAACAATGCTATCGCCGCCGCAGGAAGTATTATTGACGGCATTTGTGACGGGAATGCCAAAAGTCCAAGGAGGAAAAACAGCAATATCTGTGTGAAGCCCGTTATTCCGTCAAAGAAATGCACAAGGGCTGTTTTGCCCGATATTTTTGTGTTGCCCAGGACTATTCCCACAATGTAACAGCTAAGATAGCCGTTTCCGCCCACCGCCGAGGGCAGAGCATAGGAAAGAATAGCTATGGCAGTGACAAAGATAGCGTCAAAGCCTGCTGCGTCAAATCGCACACGTTTTATGAGATACACTGCGCCCAAAGATATAAGCGCACCGAAGCCCACACCGAAGAACACCTGTGCAAGCAAGCTCACAACAAAACCTCCTGCCGTCGCACCGCCTTTCATTACTGAAAGTATTATAACAGTGAGCATATAAGCCCAAGGGTCGTTGCTTCCGCTTTCAAGCTCCAGTATTGAAGCCGTACCGTATCGCAGATTCAGCTTTTTGCTTCTAAGCACAGAGAACACCGAAGCGGCGTCTGTGGAGCTTATAACAGCGCCTATAAGCAGACTTTCCAGCCACTCAAAGCCTAGCACAAGCTTGCAGAATGCTCCAGTTGCAAAGGCTGTGAGCAAAACTCCTGCGGAAGCGAGTATAAGTGACTTGCCTGCCACCTTTTTGGCTTCGCTCCATTTCGTGCCAAAGCCTCCGTAGAAGATTATGAAAACAAGTCCCACCGAGCATATCTCCTCGGCAAATTTATAGTTATCGAACTCTATTTTAAAAAGCCCGTCAGAGCCGAACAACATTCCAAGAAGAATGAACGCCAGCAATGCAGGAAGCCCAAACTTATCCGATATTTTATTGAAAAACACACAGCACAGCACTATCACAGAAGATAAAATGAGCATTGTGGTCAAGCTTATCACCCCTTTTTACCTTATTATAAAAACAGCGCTTTGGGTATTTTCTACTCAAAGCGCCTTTGCTTGTGTAAATATTATAACATATTCGCCCCTGTGCTGTCAACTTTTTGCCGACGTCTAACGGAAATTTTACATTACCCCTTGACAATATCGAACATATGTGCTACAATCAATAGTGAAGCAGTATATCCAAATAAAAAAAACGCCTGCCTTTTACAGCAGACGTTCGCCTATTTATATCTCGGCTCTTTTATCCTTATCCAAATTTTTATTTGTAGCAATCGGCAATATCTGAAATAGCGTCCTTTGCCATTTCCACTGCCCTTTCAGGTCCAAGCACCTTTGCCTGTGAGCCGAACTGGAAAAGCCAGCCCCAGAATGTTGGTGCCACCTGTACCTCCTCATTTATATAGAAGGTATTGTCGGAATTTTTGTGACATATGGTTTTCTCACCAAAACGATCCATTACAACATCTATGAGCTTATTGTCAAACTGCAATTGCAGCGTCATAAGCTCGCCGCCGTACATTCCGTAGATAGTCTGACGATTTGTGACCTCTGTCTTCTCCTCCTCGGAAAGCTCCCTCCTGGGGATATCTGTAACAGTGACCTGAGTCATTCTGTCAACTCTGTAGCGGCATATCTTTTCATGCTTTTCGCAATAGCACACAAGGTAATAGTTGTCATTTTCCCAAACCAGAGAATACGGTGAAACCGTATACACCTCGCCGCCGTGGCGAAGCTGTTTGCGTTTTTCAACGGTGTATTCGTAATACTTGAAGTGTATCTCCAAACCGCTGAATATGCCCTCTTGTATGCTGTTTATAGCATAGTATATCTGCTCATTGAAGGTCTTTGTCCTGTTTGACACATAGACCATTCGGCGCAGATCCTTTGCCTTGTGTTCAGATGTAAGTGATTGTATCTTCTTTAACAGCTCCTTCGATTTCTTCTGTGTAAGAAACCTGCTTGAAGCAACTGCGTCTGCAAGAACATACAGCTCCTCGTCCTGAAACAGCCTTTGAGCAAGATAATAAGCGTTGGAGTGACCATCCTTAGTTATCTCAATATCCATTCCGCTGTCGCAGAGGGTCTTGATATCGTCATAGATAGTCTTACGCTCAGCTTTTATGCCGTAGTCGCCCAAAATCTCGATAAGCCTGTTTCCTGTAATGGTGTGCTTTTCGTCTGTCTTGGTCTCAAAAAGCTTTTTCATGGTCAAAAGCTTCTGTTTCTGTCTGGAAACTCCTGTCACTTTATTTTATCCTCCCCGCTGCGTTTCATATCCGAAACCTTAATTCTTGAGCCGTCCGGCTCAATGATCGTCGTGGCTTCAAGCTGACCTGTCAGGTTAGCTATAACGCTTCTGCGATACTCATTTCTCAAAGCCTCACGCTCAGACTTCTCCTCTGGGGTAAGCTCTCTTTTTCTCGCAATAGCAGTAAGCTCAGACAATCTGTTAAGCTTTACTTTCTCCATAAATTTTTACACTTCTCCTTAAAGCCTCACACTGCCCTGTGTTTTTTATTTTTATCCGCAGTATTCGGCTCAATATAGAACGGGCAGCTTACACAATACCGCCCTTTGCATTCAAAAGATGTTCATATCGGCTTTTTTCTTTATTTATATTTATAAGTCCAACAAAACACCCTCAAACAAATTTGCAGATACATTATAACACATATTTCTTTAAATTGCAATGGTAAAATGCACAAACAGTCCGTTTAATTTCCCACAAATTAAACAAGAATTTTGAAAATTGTGTTTGTCCAAAAATATGCCCACAATATATAGTGGGTAAAAAAAGGTCAGAAAACATCGAAAAAAAGATAAAGAAAGGAATTTTATGCAGCACACAAAGGTATCATACGAGCTTACACAAAACTATATCTCAAGTCCTCGTGACACCGAGAAAGATAGTCCCGACCCTGCCTCTGCCATAGAAAACAGGCTCATGCGTGAGATAGTGCGGGAAAATTTGACGAAACGCCAGAAATGTTATATAATAATGTATTATACAAGGGGCATGACAATGCAGGAGATAGCCGATGCAGAGGGTGTTTCAAAATCCACAGTATCTAGGACTATCGGGCTTGCAAGAAAGCGGATATCCTGCGGTATGAAGCCTGCCATGCTCAAAAGCGCACTGAAAGGGAGATAGCATTGAACGCACCTGTGAATAAATTCGTTAGAGAATATGCAAAGTCAGGCATAGCGAGGTTTCATATGCCCGGTCACAAAGGGCAGAAATTTCATGGCCTTGAGGCTCTTGACATCACTGAGATAAGGGGTGCGGACTATCTTTTTAAAGCCGAGGGGATCATCGCACAGAGCGAAGCCAAAATGGCGGAAGCCTATGGCAGCAGGCGGACTTTTTACTCTGCCGAGGGGTCGAGCCTTTGCATAAAGGCAATGCTTGGCATAGTATGCCGCAGTGGGCAAGGAAAAAAGATAACTGTTGCCGCACCAAGAAACGTCCACAAGGCGTTTATAAATGCCTGCATACTTCTAGATGTGGACGTGGAGTGGATATATCCAAAGGGTGAGTTTACGTCTATATGCGCAGGAAGCGTCACTCCCGAGGACGTTGAAAAAGTGCTGTCAAGGACAAAGGCAGATTGCGTTTATGTGACCTCGCCTGACTATCTTGGCGATCTCAGCGACATAAAGGGCATGAGCGAGGTTTGCAGAAAATATGGCGTGCCTCTTCTTTGCGACAACGCTCACGGAGCTTATCTGAAGTTTCTCCCTGAGAGCCTGCACCCCATGGACTTGGGGGCTGATATGTGCTGTGACTCTGCTCACAAAACGCTTCCATGCTACACAGGGGGAGCAATGCTTCATATTTCAAATCACGCCCCTGCAAATTATGATGATTGCGCCAAAGAGATAATGTCAATGTTCGGCTCAACAAGCCCCTCCTATCTTATAATGGAGAGCCTTGACCTTTGCGCTGACTATGTGAATGGTGATTTTCCTCGTGACCTTGAACGCACTGTGGAAAGGGTAAAAGTCTGCAAAGATAGGATAACAGCTTTCGGCTGGCATACCATAGGTGAAGAGCCTATGAAGATAACCCTTGCCGCATACAAAAGCGGTATCACAGGTGACGACCTTGCAGACAGGCTGAGGGAATATGGCATCGAGCCTGAATACAGCGACGCACAATATGTTGTGCTTATGCCGTCGCCTTTCAACAGCGAGGATGACTTTTTGAAGCTGGAAAAGGCGTTTTCAGAGATAAAACAGCCTAGGATAAGGCTTTTCGGTGACTTACCCGCTATACCAAAAGGGATAAAACGCATGGGTATAAGGCAGGCGGCTTTTTCGGCTCAGCACGCCGTAAACGTGGAGGATGCCTGCGGTCTTATATGCGGAATGACCGTCACAAGCTGTCAGCCCTCTGTGCCTGTGGCAGTGAGCGGCGAGGAGATAACACCGCAGGTAATAAAAATTTTGAAAAACTATGGAATTGAACGCATAAATGTGCTATAATATAAGGTGTAGCTAAAAAAGCTATTCCTACATCAAAAATAACAGGAGGCAAAAGTCATGAAACTTGTCTATGCTATCGTAAACAGCGATGATACCTACGCTGTAAATAAAGGACTTCTGAAAGCCGGCATAAGAGCCACAAAGCTTTCTTCAACAGGCGGTTTTCTTATGTCAGGAAACACCACTTTTCTTATCTGCTGCCCTGATGAGCAGGTAGACCTTGTTATAGAGGTCTGCAAAAAGTATTCAAAGAAAAGAAAGCAGTTCGTTCCGTCATCAACTATCATGGAGCCTGACGGTGCGGCTTCATATCCTGTTGAGGTGGCTATCGGCGGCGCAACTATTTTCGTTACTGATATCGAGCGTTTCGAGAAAGTCTAAGGGATAGAAAATTTTCAGAAAGGGGTCTGAGGGCTTGATAATATACGGAAACAGCGAGCCTCGCAGGCTCGTATCTGAGATGATAAAAAAGAAACGAGAGCCGCACTCCATAATGATACACGGAGAAAAGGGGCTTGGTAAAAAGACCCTTGCACGGTGGATAGCGGCGGCACTCTTGTGCGAACGTCAGACAGGCGAGCCATGCGGTGTTTGCAGGACGTGCAGAATGATAGCCGACGGAGTTCACCCTGACGTTATGGTGGCAAAGGCAAACAGCAACGGCAACTATATCGTTGACGATTCTATCAGACCTATAGTTGCGGAAGCTCCCGTTGCACCGAACGAGGCGAGAATGAAAGTATACATAATCCCTGACCTTGACTTATCGGTGAACACTGTTATTCAGGTGCAGAACATTCTGCTTAAAGTTATTGAAGAACCGCCTGAACATACCGCTATAATACTTACGGCGAGGAGCAAGGAAATTTTTCTGCCTACCATAATCTCACGAGTGCTTTCCCTTGGCATGACCTCTGTCACGGAGGCGGAGAGCATGGCGTGTTTGCAGGAGAAATATCCTGCCGTTGCCCCTGCGCTCATAAGCGAAGCTGTTTCAGCAGGGCGTGGAAATATCGGCAGATGTGTCGAGTATCTTGAACACTCCCAATTTTTTGACAGCGTGAAGCTTGCAAGAGGTCTGTGCGACGCAATGTGCGGCGGAAACGAATATGACGTTTTGAAAACGCTATTTGCGGCAGACGGCAAAAAAACGTTGCTGAGAGAGGGGCTGAGCCTTTTTCAGGAGATACTCCGTGACAGTGCGGCATTCAGGCTCGGGGGAGAAAGTGAAAAGTCTGTGAGCTGTGCGAAAGAGGGTGCAAAGACGCTCAGCAGAAGCCTTTCCTCAGATCAGGCGGTCAGGCTTTACGATATAGTTTCTGACTACATAGGCAGGATAGACGCAAACTGCAACATAAGCCTGACCATAAACAGTCTGGCAGGACAGATATATTCTGTCACAGGAAAGTAGCTGACGGCAAAGCCGTGATATATATTTGAAAGGAAAAAGAGATGTTAAAAATAATCGGAGTACGCTTTAAAAGCGTTGGCAAGATATACTACTTCGACCCAAGAGACTATGACGTTAAAATGGGCGACAAAGTTATCGTTGAGACCGCAAGGGGCGTTGAATGTGGTGAAGTTGCGCTTGTGGACAGGGAAATAGACGAAACAAGATTCACAAACCCCGTAAAAGGCATTATAAGGCTTGCCACCCCTAACGATATGAAAACTATCGAAAAAAACAGACAAAAGGAAAAGGACGCTTTCAAGATATGCGAGCAGAAGATAGCCGCTCACAAGCTGAAAATGAATCTTATCGACGTTGAATGTACTTTTGACAACAACAAGCTTCTTTTCTATTTTACCGCCGAGAGCAGAGTTGATTTCCGTGAGCTTGTAAAAGACCTTGCCGCAGTATTCAGAACGAGGATAGAGCTTCGTCAGATAGGCGTTCGTGACGAGGCAAAAATGCTTGGTGGCCTTGGCATCTGCGGACAGCCTTTCTGCTGTTCAAGATTTTTGGGTGAATTTCAGCCTGTTTCCATTAAAATGGCTAAGGAGCAGGGCTTGTCACTTAACCCTACAAAGATCTCAGGCACTTGCGGAAGACTTATGTGCTGTCTGAAATACGAGCAGGACAGCTATGAGGATCTTCTCAAGCACACGCCAAAGGTGGGCGCTATCGTAAGAACAGCTGACGGAAAGGGCATTGTTGAGGAAGTAAATCTGCTCACAGGCAAGCTGAGAGTTAAAATGGATAAAAACGACAATGTTGTTGTGGTAAAGAAAGACGATATTGAGGTAATAAAGGATTCTGTTATAAGGCTCGACCGTGACGAGATAAAGGCTTTGAAGGGGCTTGAGGGCAAGTAATTTCAGCGCTTTGCACGAGCGATCACCGCAGCATAAACGGGCTGTGGGGGGCGCCGCCCCTACACAAAATCGGCGCAGCATTTTTATATATCAGCAAATCATCAGATAAATATGCAGAAAGGAACGTCCATATGGCAAAGGTGAAAACTTCGTATGTGTGCAGTCAGTGCGGATATGAAACTTCAAAATGGAACGGCAAATGCCCTAACTGCGGCGAATGGAACACCTTTGAGGAGGTCGAGCTTGCGGTCAGGACAGGCGGTGCAAAGTCTAAGCCCACGACTGTCAGGGATATTTCCGACAAGATAGTTGGCATAGACGACGTTGACGCAAGCTACAACGAGATACGTTATGCAACGGGGCTGAAAGAGCTTGACAGAGTGCTTGGAGGAGGGCTTGTGAAAGGCTCTCTGGTGCTTCTGGGCGGTGAACCGGGCATAGGAAAATCCACAATGCTTTTGCAGATATGTCAGTATTTAGGACAAGACCACACCATACTTTATGTATCGGGAGAGGAGTCCGTACGGCAGATAAAGCTTCGTGCAAACAGGCTTCATGTTGATTCTGAAAATCTGTATCTTCTTGCAGACAATGACTGCGAGCAGATATGCTCTGTGATAGTAAAAGAAAAGCCTGAGATAGTCATAATCGACTCTATCCAGACCATGAACATAAGCGGGATATCCTCTGCGCAGGGGTCGGTTACTCAGGTGAGAGAATGTACAAATATGTTCATGCGCACGGCAAAGTCGGAAGAGATACCAATGTTCATAGTTGGTCACGTCAACAAGGACGGTGCTATCGCAGGACCAAAGGTCATGGAACACATCGTTGACTGCGTGCTGTATTTTGAGGGTCAGCGAAATCTCACCTACAGGATACTGCGAGCCATAAAAAACCGTTTTGGTTCAACCAACGAGATAGGTATGTTTGAAATGGCTGACAGCGGTCTGCTGGAAGTTGAAAATCCCTCTATGATGTTTTTGGAGGGCAGACCGACAGATGCTTCGGGAACTTGCGTTGCCTGCATAATGGAAGGCACAAGGCCTGTTATGGCGGAAGTCCAGGCACTTGTGTGCAAAAGCGTACTTGCCTCCCCAAGACGTACTGCCACGGGCTTTGACTACTACAGAATGGCGATAATAATAGCTGTGCTTGAAAAGCGGCTTGGCTATTTTTTCGGTGGGCTGGACGTTTATATCAACATTGTAGGCGGATTAAAGCTTGATGACACTGCGGCTGACCTATCGGTGGCGTTGGCGCTTTATTCGGGGCTGACGGACAAGGTAATAAGCGACAAGCTTATCGCCCTTGGCGAGATAGGCTTAGGCGGAGAGCTGAGAAGCATTTCCCACTGTGAACAGCGCCTTGCGGAGTGCGAACGAATGGGCTTTGAAACTTGTATCGTTCCTGCACATTCACTGAAAAGCGTTGACACAAGCAAGTTTTCAATGAAAATAATCGGTGTGCGCTCAATAAGAGAGGCGTTCAAAGCTATAGGCTGATAAGCTAATACAGAACAACACAAAACGGACGGAAGACCAAATCTTCCGCCCGTTATTTTTCTGTCTTATGTAGAAGCCGCACGCTCTCCCATAATATCGCTTCTGAGAAGCCCATAGATATTGAAGTCTGTATAGATGTTCACAAACTTTGCCTGACGCTTTGTTCCCTCACAGGTAAAGCCGCATTTTTCCATTACTCTGTTTGAAGCCACGTTCACCGTCATGACCTCAGCTTCAAGCCTTTGCACGCCTGTTTCCTCAAAGCAAAATCTGATCACACGCCTGAGAGCCTCGGTGACAAAGCCCATGTTCTGATACGCCGCCGAGATACGATAACCTATCATTGCCTGTCTGTCATTCTCGATATTAAACAGGTTTACCTCCCCTGCCAGCCTATGATTTTTCTTCAGCTCTATCCCCCAGCTTATATGATCCTTTTTGCCGTTGTTAAGAGTGCGTCCGAAAAAAAGCGACGGCTCTCTTTCCTGCCTTGTCATGTTTCTGCCCCAATATTTGTAAAGATTCTCGTCAGCCATATAGGTTTTCATATCCTCTGCGTCAGTAGCGGTCTTCGCCCTGAGTATGAGTCTTTCTGTTTCCAGCACAGGAAAATGAGAAAAATAATAGTCCATATCCTGCAAAATAAACACTCTCCCCTGCTTATAATAAAATTTCCCAAGTCTACTAAAATTATAACATAAAACCTAGCAAAAATCAAGTGTTTTTAAGCGAAATACACAAAAAAGCAGAAAACGCCCCGAAACAAGTTCGGGACGCTCTCTGTTCTATAATCTGGAGAATTAGAAATCAACTTCTGTATCGTAGTAGCAGCACTTGAGGAGCTTTTCCATTTCTTCCTGTGAAGGCTGACGTGGATTAGAACCTGTGCAAGCGTCTGCGATAGCGTTCTTAGCGATCTCAGGGAGTCTCTCAAGGAATACGTTCTCAGGAACGAAGCCCTCCTCACATGGATAGCTGTCTGTACCATAGTTCTTGATGCAGTGAGGAATGTTGAGCTTGTCATTCATGCCTCTTACATACTCGATGAGGAGCTTTACCTTCTCGTCATCGTTTGAACCGCCAAGGTGCATATAATCAGCGATAACGCCATATCTCTTCTTAGCTGTTTCGTCCTTAGCATTGAATGCGATTACCTTTGGCAGATACATTGCGTTAGCTGCACCATGGATAATGTGTGCGCCATAGTCAGCGAAAGCTGCGCCTGTCTTATGAGCCATTGAGTGAACGATACCAAGCAGAGCGTTTGAGAATGCCATACCTGCAAGACACTGAGCGTCGTGCATTCTGTCTCTTGCGCCCATATCGCCATTATAAGAATCAACAAGATCCTTCTGGATCATTTCGATAGCGTGGATAGCAAGTGGATCTGTATATGCACAGTTTGCTGTTGAAACATAAGCTTCGATAGCGTGTGTCAGAGCGTCCATACCTGTATGAGCTGTCAGCTTCTGTGGCATTGTTTCAGCAAGATCCGGATCAACGATAGCTACATCTGGTGTGATCTCAAAGTCAGCGATAGGATACTTGATACCCTTGTCATAATCTGTGATGATAGAGAATGCTGTTACCTCAGTAGCTGTACCTGATGTTGAAGAAATTGCGCAGAAGTGTGCTTTCTTTCTCAGCTCAGGGATACCGAATACCTTACACATATCTTCAAATGTGCAGTCAGGATACTCATACTTGATCCACATAGCCTTTGCAGCGTCTATAGGTGAGCCGCCGCCCATTGCTACGATCCAATCAGGCTCAAATTCAAGCATGACCTTTGCACCGTTCATAACTGTTGTTACAGAAGGGTCTGGCTCTACGCCCTCAAGAAGCTTAACTTCCATTCCAGCCTCTTTCAGATAAGCTTCTGCTTTCTGGAGAAAACCGTTTCTCTTCATTGAGCCGCCGCCGACTACGATGATAGCTTTCTTACCTTTCAGTGTTTTCAGGTTCTCCAATGCTCCCTTGCCGTGATAAAGGTCTCTTGGTAATGTAAATCTCATTTCTAATTCCTCCTATATGTAATGTAATAATGTGTTCAAATAGGTTTGTGTAAATCTCACACAAATTTCCTCTTTGCTTGCCTTTAATTATACAAAATGTCAATGAACTATTCTAACATAATCTATGAATATTCTATTAATTATTAACTTTTACATAGCATATATAAGTATGTGCATACAGCTAAATGTACATATGAATGTGTAAAACAGGTGTAAAAAATATCACAATTACATGAAAAATCACGATTTTGTTTGCACTATATGGAATTTTGCAGTGCTTATTTCGTTTTCTTTTGTTAATAAATTATACATTTGTGAGTGGGGAGATATTCCTGTTTATGAAGATAAAAAAATTCATAAAAAATTTGCTTAAGCTATGGAAATATGCGAAAAAATATGCTATAATATATTGGTATTGTATTGTATCCTCCCATGATGGAGGAATAATAACAAGGAGGAAATTTAATATGAAAACAAAGGTCAACACAAAATCATTGGTGATACTGGGATTGATGACAGCTCTCACAATGATCTTCTCGTTCACTCCTATCGGTTCTATACCTATCGGACCGCTGGTAATTACTCTCAACGTAATTCCTATTGCCATAGCGGCTGTAACGGTAGGCCCTGTGGGAAGTGCAGTCATTGGAGGAGTTTTCGGACTGCTCAGCTTTTTGCAGTGCTTCGGAATAGGCGTGCCAAGCGGAATGGGTGCAGCACTTGTTGCGATCGATCCGGTCCTGGCTTTCGTTCAGCGATTTGTACCAAGGCTTCTTGACGGCATTATCGTAGGATTTATTGCAAAAGGCATGAGCAAGGTAACAAACAATTATGTTTCATATGCTGTTACGGGCTTTTTTACTGCGTTTTTGAACACTGCGTTCTTTATGAGTGCGCTTGTTTTGCTTTTCGGCAACACCGATTATGTAAAAGAGCTTATGGGTGGAAAGAATATCATAGTATTCATCTGCACCTTTGTAGGCATAAACGCTCTGGTCGAAATGGCTGTGTGTACATTTGTTACAGGTACAGTGGGTGCTGCACTTTATAAGGCAAGGTTCATTCCCAGCAAAAACAAAGCGCAGGCATAAATTCACCGAAAGGATAACATACAAATGGTTTTAGCGGTCGATATAGGAAACACTAACATAGTAATGGGCTGTTTTGAAAGCGACAGGATACTTTTTGTTGAAAGACTTTCTACAAATCAGCAGTCCACGGCACTTGAATATGCCATAATGCTCAAGAACATTCTTGAGATACATTCTATAGATATGTCAGATTTCAGGGGCGGCATAATCTCATCCGTCGTGCCGTCTGTTACCCTCACGATGAAAGAGGCAATGGAGAGGCTTATCAAAAAGCGCATCATGGTGGTAGGACCTGGAATAAAGACGGGACTCAAGATAAATCTCGACAATCCTGCACAGCTTGGAAGCGACAGAGTCGCTGACGCAGTTGCGGCGATAAACCTCTACCCTGTGCCTATCATAATGATAGATATGGGCACTGCTACTACCATATCAGTAATAGACAAGGAAAAGAATTTCATAGGCGGAATGATAATACCGGGACTTAGAACTTCCCTCGACTCGCTTTCGGGCAAGGCTTCACAGCTTCCTTTCATCAGCCTTGTACCGCCTAAAAAGGTCATAGGCACTAATACTATCGACTGTATGAAGAGCGGTATAATCCATAGCAACGCCGCAAGCATTGACGGAGTTATAGAGAGGATAGAAAACGAGCTTGGTGAAAAATGCACTGTGGTTTCCACAGGCGGTGTGGCAAAGATAATAGTTCCTTACTGCAAGCGTGACATCGTCATTGACGATGAGCTTCTGCTTAAAGGGCTTATGATAATCTACAATAAAAACAAACAATAATTTAAAATACAATACACAAAGCGTCGGGTAGTTTATCCGACGCTTTTTTATGTCGCTTTTTATATCCATAATAGACAAACAAACAGGCTTCAAACAGTTGCAAATGCCGAAAATGGAGCGTTTCTATTGCTTCCAGGGCTTTGTTATGGTACAATCATATGTGCAAAGTAAAACGTTTACATAAAACAGAAAGCAGGAAATATATGAACACAAGAAAAATATTATGCCTTATGGCCGCAGTGCTTATGCTGTCAGGCTGTTCAAAGGGTGTGGACGGTTCACAGGCTTCATCAAAGGCGGCTGAAAGCTCCGGCAAAGCGGACAGCAGTGTTTCAGACTATGATAATACCACCACCGAACCTGAAACAGACAAACCTGAGTTTGACCTCAATGACAGCGTGATAGGTTTTTCGCAGGAAAGCGGCTTTTATGACAGCAGTTTCAGCCTTGAGCTTACCGCAAACGAGGGTGAGAAGATATACTACACCACTGACGGCACAGACCCTAGGACCTCTGCCACGAGAGAAGAATACACTGCCCCTATCGAGATAAAAGACAGGAGCAATGACCCAAACGTTGTTTCAGCCGTGCCGACGGAAATGATATCGGGAAATTTCAATGAGTTCAGCTTTGGCGAAGGGGATTTCTGGTGCAACAAAAAAGCACCTTCTGACAATGCGGTGGACAAATGCACTGTTATAAGAGCGTCAAGCGAAAAAAGTGACGGAAGCGTTTCAAAAAGCTTCTCAGGCAGCTTTTACATAGGAAGCGCAGAGGAGCATATAAAAGGGCTTAAAGAAAGCTGTGAAGCGGCTGGGCATGACCTTGCGGTAATGAACATCACAATGGACTACGCTGACCTTTTCGACAGCAAGATCGGCATATACGTCAAGGGAGATATTTTCAACAAGGCACTTGAGGACTATAAAGCCAGCGGTGAAAGCATAGAAAACGAAACTGCAAGACAGCTTGACGCAAACTACAAACAGCGTGGCAAGGAATGGGAACGTAATTGTCACATCGAGCTTAATGAGATTTCAGCCGAGGGAAATGTGACGAACGCTTTGTCACAGGATTGTGGCATAAGGATACAGGGAAACTATTCACGCTCCGATCTGCAAAAGGGATTCAGGCTTTATGCCAGAAAGAAATATGGCGAAAAGAAGTTTAACTATGAGGTTTTTGAGGGGCTGAAAAACGCATCTAATGAAACTATCGACAGCTTTAAGACGCTTACTCTCCGTGCAGGTGGAAATTGTGCTTTTACAGCAAAATTCAATGACACCTATTGGCAGAGTCTTATGACAGAGCTTGACGGCTCAACAAAGGCTTCACGTCCATGCGTTGTTTATCTGAACGGTGAATACTGGGGACTTTATGTGCTGGAGGAGGACTATTCCGACAATTATTTTGAAAGCCACTATGGTGTGAACAAAGACGATGTGGTGGTCTACAAAGGCGACGCAGAAACCTATCAGAGCGGCTACAAGCTTGACGAGGGCAAGCTTCCGGAGGGAGAAACAGACGAGGGATACTTCTTCAAGGAGCTTACAGATTTCTTCGCTTCTCACAAAGACTTATCCGCACAGACGGACTACGATGAGTTCTCAAAGCTTGTTGACACGGACAGTGTCAGAGATTATTTCCTTGCAGAGGTTTGGATAAACAACAAGTGGGATTGGCCGGGCAAAAACTGGTCAATGTGGAAAGTGCAGAACACAGACAGTTCCAACGAATATGCAGACGGCAAATGGCGTTTCATGTTCTATGACGTTGAGTTCGGCGGAGTGAGCGGTGAAGGCGACGCTTGGACCAACACCATGAAAGAGGATAACTACAAGCCAAAGGGACTGCTTGACACGGACACGAAAAATCCTGCGGTTCTGAGTTTTGCTTATCTTATGTCAAACGAAAATTTCAGGAACGATTTCAATGACAGGCTTTTAAAGATGTCTGAGGGTACGTTTGAAAAAGAAAAGGCACTTGATAGGCTCGCAGAATTTGAGAGCATATATTCCCCTCTTTATGAGCAGTTCTTTGCAAGATACCCAGAAACAGGCTCGGCTGAAGAAGCGCTTCATGGAGGATATGCTTCATCAGACTGCATAAGGGCGTTCATTAACAAGCGTGATAAGTCTATCCAAAGTATTGTGGACTGGACTAATTCGCAGTTCTGATATTTCACAAACCAAAACGGCAGAACAGCATATGCTGAACTGCCGTTTTTATATGCTCTGTCTATGCCGCAGGAGCGTATGTGAATGTTATTTCGAGAGTGTTTATCTTTCCTGCATAGTCAAGTATTGTTGGAGAAGCCTTTGAAAGGTCACCGCCTGCTATCCTTGCGTCCTCAGGCGGTGTGGATACCCACTGATTTACAAGGTTCACTCTTGTGCAAAGTTGGTCGTCAGAGGTCGTGTAGCCCTCCGCTATGGTTTCAACAGCTTCGCCGTTTATCTTTATCTCGTCAATAGTTGCGATATAGTTCGGATAAAGCTTTTCACCGTTTGCGATACCCAAAGCCGAGAATGCAAAGCCGTTGGCGTTGTTTGATGACATATCAAGGCTTACTGTGTATGTTCCCTCGCCGTCTATAACTGCGTTTTCTGCGATCACTCCGTCGCTCTTTGATACCGGGTCATACTCGTCACCAACGCTGTAGCATACGGAAAAATCTGCACTCTGATACATTATCCATGCCACCGCTGTATTCTCGACAGCCTGCGGTGCGGTATCATCTGTTAGCTTTTCAGGTGCAGCCGCAAGAGTTTCATCAAGCTTCTTTACAGCAGCGGCTCTTTCCTCCTCCACTGTCATCGAAGACTGGTTATCACGGCGTCTTTCATCAAATATCTTTGCCACAGTTTCATCACGCATTTTAAGCTCTGAACGGGAGAAGAAATCACTGCAATCCCAAAGGAATGGTGCAAAGCCGTAGGCGTCACAGTTGTCAAGGAGGTTGTCAATAAACTTGTCAGTGCCTTTCTTTACGTCACCGCCGTTTGTAAGCACTGCATACTCGCCTATTATTATGCCGTAGCCCTGCTCGGAATACTTTGTCATGTTCCTGAAAAGTCTGTTCTGCTCCTCATAGTCTGTCTTTGTTCCCCAATCTGAGCGACCCTTTGTTCCGCAATAATCCCATGGGGTATAATAATGAACAGAAAGCAGGAGCTTATCCTTTGCGGTGTCCGTTGGCATCTGGAACTTGTTTGAGCAGGTCATTGTGATATCGGTATTGTAGCCTGCGATAAGAAGAAAACGCTGTTCGTTGTTTCCGCCTGTTGCACGGACAGTGTCAACAAAGGTCTGATTTATCTTGTTGGCCATTTCATAGCACTCGGCTTTTGAAAGCGAGCCTGAGTTTTTGCACACGTCTGTGTCATTGAGTCTGTCGCCAAGTTCTTCGTTTGCACCCTCAAATATAAGTCTGTCGGAGTATTTTTTATATCTGTTCGCTATCTGCGTCCACATGGACTTATACATTTCAAACGCCTTGTCAACGTCGCTCTGCTCGGAAGAACCGAACATTCCCCACCAGCTTCCGTCCCAGTGGTCGTTTATGATAACATACATATCATTATCGAGAGCGTAGTTTATTATCTCCTCCACTCTGTCGAGATAGGCTTCATTTATGGTGTAATCGCCTTTTTCATACTCCATTGCGTTTGTCCATGCCACAGGCACACGGAGAGAGTCAAAACCGCTTGCTTTCATACCCTTTATCATCTCTTCCGTTGTGACAGGCTGACCCCAGAAAGTTTCAAAGCTTTCAGGGTCGGTGTCTGCGGAATAGCTTTTATGACCGTAGGCTTCCATGGTGTTTCCAAGATTTGTGCCGTTGCCCAGAAGTCTTGCAAGTTCGGTTGCGGTAAGGTCTTTGTTTATGCTTCCGTCATCAGAGGTCTTTGCGCCCTCCTCAGCCTTAGATGAAGAGCTGTCGCTTCCCTTTCCACAGCCTGCAAGCAGTGCAGTACAGCCCATGACCGCCGCAGTAAGAAGCGGGATAAGCCTAAACTTTTCCATGTCATTCCCTCCTATTTCATAAATACAAATTCTTCAAGTTCAAAAAGCGGCTTGTTTTTGAAATAATCTGCTATCCAATCGTCAAGCTCATCTGAAAAAGCAGTAGGCACAAAGTAAATAGAATGTCTGCCTGTGAGTGACTTGACTACTCCTGTGTAAACTCCGTCGCCTGTGCCTATATCAACATAGCCCAGAGGCTCACTGTTCTCATAGTCATCAGCATAGACCGCCACCTTCGTGACAGTTCCCATACCCCTGACTTTCAGGGCTATCTTCATGGTCTTTGAGGAAAAGTCCTCGCCAAAATCAAAATATTTATAGCCTATAACATTGCCCTCTGTGATGTTCACGATACTTCTTGTGAAGATATCCTTTTCGGTGATAAAACAGCCGCCTTTCAGCACGCAGGCTATATCCGCAGGATAAGGCTTGAAAGGGTCAAGGCTGTCTTCAAAGCCAAGCGAGGTCATTTCCACTGTCGGTATCGTTCCATCAGGGAGGATCTCTATTTTCTCAACGCAGGCACGTCTTGACATTATGGTATTGTTTGTCATTCTGTGATAGAAAATATACCACTGACCATTTATGTTACACACTGAGCCGTGGTCATTTCCCCCCGGATAATCAACGCCGTTGTCAATTATATATCCACGATATTTGAACGGACCTTGCGGCTTGTCTGATGTGGCATAAGCAAGCCTGCTTCCTACACATGGGGAATATATAAGGTAGTATGTATCTCCTATTTTTCTTGGGGAGCTTGCCTCGAAGAAACGCTGTTCCTGCGGTGCGTTGTCGCTGTCATCAATGACCGCTCTTTTGTAGCTTCCCTTTTTAATGGTATACATATCCGCAGGGTCTATCTCGTTGAAGTTAGATTCTGTGAAGCCGTAATAAATATACACTCTGCCGTCATCATCAACAAGCACGCCTGCATCATTATAAATGCCGTCATCGCCTGCGTCCTCAGGGTCATATTTATACTGAGAAAGGAGCTTGAAAGGACCTTCGGGCTTATCGGACACGCCAACAACTCCCTTTGAGCCGACTATATAGGCATAGAGATAATACCTGCCGTCTTTTTCTATAACGTCCGGAGCGAACAGCTTGCGGTCGGTCATTCCCTCGGTGTCGGACTTGTGGTCACGGTCATCACGGGTATGGAAGCTGTGTCCGTGGCAGACCCAGTTGTTAAGGTCATCAAGTGGTGCTGACCAGACTTTCAGTTTATAGTCGCAAAAGTCGCTTTGAGCGGCTCTGTCATGTGAGCCATAAAGATAAACTCTGTCGCCGAAAACTCTCGGCTCGCCGTCAGGGATATACTCCCATGCAGGCAAAATGGGGTTTGGCATGAAAATTTCCTCCTATGTTTTTTCATAACTCGTTTTATCATAAGATAATTATAAATCATACTATTATTATTTTCAATATCCTAACACGCTGTCAGAGGTGAAAATTTGTGCAAAATGTAAAATCGTGCAGACTGTCCAAAGGTGCAAAAAAGCCCGTTTGCGACGGCTTCCGACCTTGACAAAAGAGGGCAAATCGTGTATAATATTAAGTTGATAGTACCCGTATAAAATTATATTGATATAGGAGTGTTTAATTATGGCAGCTATTTCTAAGACTGTTTCAAAAGCAGGTTATGCTAAATTGCAGGAGGAACTTGAATACCTTATTACAGTAAAAAGACGTGAAGTTGCTCAGAAGCTTAAAGAAGCACGTTCTTTCGGAGACCTTTCCGAGAACGCTGAGTACGACGAGGCTAAGAACGAGCAGGCTATCCTTGAATCAAAGATCAATGAGTTAGAGCTTCTCATTTCAAACGCAACTGTCGTTGAAGACGATGATATTTCTGTAAACGAGATAGGCGTAGGCTCTATCATCAAGATAAAGGATATCGAGCTTGACGAGATCGAGGATCTTCAGATAGTAGGTTCAACTGAGTCTGACCCTGACAACGGCAAGATCTCTGACGAGTCACCTATAGGCAAGGCTGCACTCAAGCACAAGGTAGGCGACATTTTCGAGGCTGAAACACCTGCCGGTCTGCTGAAATTCGAGGTCATCGACATTTCAAAGTAACAGACCACTTACAAAACACACGGAAAGGAAAATATAAATGAGCGAGGAAAACCGCACAAACGCTCCTGAGGAAGAGCTTACTCAGGAGGACATAAACAGCTTAAAGAAGATAAGAATGGACAAGCTGGAGGAACTGAAAGCCAAGGGCAAGAATCCATTTGAGATAACAAAGTATGACGTTACGGCAAGCTGTGCCGAGGCTAAAGCACAGTATGAAAAGCTTGAGGCTGAGCTTAAGGAGCAGGCAGGCGAGGACGAGGAAAAGCTCAAGGAGCTTCTTGAGGCAAACCGCATAACAGTAAGCGTTGCAGGCAGAGTAATGTCAAGACGTCTTATGGGCAAGGCAAGCTTTTTCGACCTGAGAGATAAGAGCGACAAGGTTCAGGTCTATCTGAGAATGAACGAGATCGGCAAGGAAGAATTTGACGATTACAAGAAGGGCGATATCGGTGATATCGTTGGCATTGAAGGCTTTGTATTCAGAACAAAAATGGGCGAGATATCAATTCACGCTCAGAAGTTCGTACTGCTTTCAAAGTCGCTTCTGCCTTTGCCTGAGAAGTGGCATGGTCTGAAGGATCAGGACACTAGATACAGACAGAGATACACAGACCTTATATGCAATCCTGAGGTAAAGGATACATTTATAAAGAGGTCGCAGATAATCTCATCTATCAGAAGATATCTTGACGGACAGGGCTTCATGGAAGTTGAAACTCCAATGCTGGTATCTAACGCAGGCGGAGCTGCCGCAAGACCATTTGAGACACACTACAACGCACTTGACGAGGACGTTAAGCTGAGAATTTCTTTGGAGCTTTATCTGAAAAGACTTATTGTTGGCGGACTTGAAAGAGTATACGAGATAGGCAGAGTATTCAGAAACGAGGGTGTTGACGCAAGACACAATCCTGAGTTCACTCTTATGGAGCTTTATCAGGCATACACAGATTACTACGGCATGATGGATCTGACGGAGAATATGTTCAGGCACGTTGCACAAGAGGTATGCGGCACAACTTGCGTACCATACGGTGATGTAATGATCGACCTTGGCAAGCCGTTTGAGAGAATGACAATGATCGACGCAGTAAAGAAGTATTCTGGCGTTGATTTCTCACAGGTAGCCACAACAGAGGAAGCAAAAGCACTTGCAGACGAGCATCACATTGAATACGAGGCAAGGCACAAGAGGGGCGACATACTCAACTTGTTCTTTGAGGAATATGTTGAGGAGCATCTTATTCAGCCTACATTCATAATGGATCACCCTATCGAGATTTCTCCGCTTACAAAGAAGAAGCCTGAAAATCCTGATTATGTAGAGAGATTTGAGCTTTTCATCACAGGCAGAGAGATGTGCAACGCATACTCAGAGCTGAACGATCCGATAGATCAGCGTGAGAGATTTGCGGCACAGGAAGAGGCATTGAAGCAGGGTGATGAGGAAGCAAACCACACAGACGAGGACTTCCTGAGAGCTTTGGAGATAGGTATGCCACCTACAGGCGGTATTGGTTACGGCATAGACAGACTTGTTATGCTGCTGACTAACTCCCCGGCTATCAGAGATGTGCTGTTGTTCCCTACGATGAAGACACTAGAGTGATAAACCCTTGATCTTGCGGGGTTTTCAGCAGGTCTGACCGACGGCTTACGCCAATTTTACGCCAATCGGTCAGGAACTTATAAAAAAATATGATAACATATGAGAGATCACTGATGTTTTGGTTCATCGGTGATCTCTTTTTTATTATTCGGCACTGCCGCCCTTGAGGAGCTTTTCAAGGGTCTGAAATTCTTTCTTTTTGAAGTCGCTCGTGGCGTCGGTGTAGACGTTCATCGTGGTGCTGAAATCTGAATGGCCGAGTACGTCTTGAATCACTTTGAGGTTTATGCCCATTTCACACATTCGTGTTGCAAAGGTGTGGCGTAGGGTGTGACAACTGAAATCGGGTAATAGGGTGACGTTTTCGCTTTTCTGCGCTTCCGAAAGCACTCTTTTGTTGCAGTCACGGATTATCCTGCGCAATGCCCTGTTGAGATTGTTCTGATTATGTACATTGCCAAAGCGGTTTATGAAAATAAAATCAGAAAAGCCGTCGACTTTAACTTTGCATCTCAGCCCCGCTATATCCTGATACTCTTTCTCCTGTTCGAGCGCTTCCCTGACTTCGCTCATAATAGGCACGCTGCGGCTTCCCGCTTCTGTCTTAGGCTTGTGTATGCTGAACTGACATTTGTTTGTATCGTGCTTGTAGTAAACAAGCGTGTGGTTGACGCTGATAAAGCCGTTTTCAAGATCAACATCGCACCAGCGCAGCCCCGTTATCTCGCCAACACGCAGACCTGTATAAAGCATTGTAAGAAATACAGGATACCAATGCTGATAACGCGGCGTGCTGCGGAGGTAATCAAGAAAAAGTTCCTGTTCCTTTGCGGTAAGCGCCTGACGCTTCTGTATCTCCTTGCCGTGCATATGTTTCAGTTCTCTTATCGCATTGTCAGAGGGGTTCGCGGGGATAAGCCTGTTCTGCACGGCAAGTTCAAGCACTTGATGAAGCACGGTATTTACGTTGTCGATAGTAGAAACTTTTAGCCCGCGTTCTCTGTAAAGCATATTGTAAAAGCCCTTAACGTCCGAATACAGCAGTCCTGAAATCTTGCTTTTGCCGATATAGGGGTCAACGAACATTTCATACATATACATATAGTTCAGCATAGTGTTGTCCTTTAGCCCCATTTTATCTCTCACCCACATTTTATAGATGTCATTTACCGTGAGGTTTCGGGCGTTAGGCCTTATGCCTCTGAGAACATCGGCAGAGATTTCCTCTTTTTTCTCACGAAGTTCCTGCAGCGTGGGTGCATATATCACGCGCCTTTCGCCGTTCTGCGTCCAGCGGTAATCATAACCGCCGCCCGCACGTTCGCTTTCACCTTTTTTCAGCATAATGCCTTTGCTGTCTCTGCGCCTTTTTGCCATAATAAAACTCTCCTTTCAAAATTCTGCCGACCATCGGCTTTCCGGACGGTCGGCATTTTTCACATTTCTCGCAGTTCAGATAGAATAAGCTCTCGACATATACTCATCAAACTGCCTGCGCTTTATAAGCCTTTTATTTCCCACCCACAAAACGAACGGACAGCGTTCGTCTGCCGTGAGTTCTCTCAGCTTGTGCTGACCGATGTTTGAATAAACGGCGGCTTCCTCGATAGTGAGGTTTTGCTTTTGAAATATAGGGACGTTGAGTTCCCTTTCTCTGACCATATCCATAATTGTTTACCTCCTGTTGGTATCTTGAAAATAATGTATAAGTTAAATCATTGCTTTTTCCGTTTGTTCCAGACTCCATACTGCCGGAATATGCCAAGTTCACGCTTTTTAGGCTTTTTAGGCTTTTTAGGCTTTTTATCTTCCGTTTCATCGGAACAAGGGGCATACTCTTTTAGCGCATCGGCGTTTATGTGATAAAACTTTTTCGTCCATTTGTCTTTCGACTTGCCCTGTTTTCTGATAGGGTATGTTCTGCTACCGTCTTTCGACAGTATAAGCACGTTCTCGTCTGCAAGGGCTTCGCCTATGGACTTTGCAGAAAGCCTTGACGAAAAAATTTTTCTCAATTCCTCGCCGCTGATGATAAAGCTTCCCTCAAGCTGGTTATCGTAATAACAAGGGCCTTCATCGAAGCGTATCGCGTTACGAAAATCCTTAATATCGTTAGAGACGTTTTGTGAATTTAAAATAGCGGCGGCTGCTTCCTCGACTATGTTTCGAGAGGAGGCATATTCACTGCTGCGGTTTTCAAGGTGACGCAATGTGTCATCTATCTGTGCTTCGATAGAGTTTTCGATAGAACGGCGCCTTGTGATCATTGTCATATCATCGTTCGAAACGCTTCTGATAAACTCACAAAATATATCACAGGTGCAAAACAGCAAGGACTTTATAGCATAGTTTCGGTTAAAGCCCGAATATCTCGCAGCCTTGCTTTTGTGATTTTTGACATCGCTAAGCCTGCTGTTTAGATTTTTGCTGAGTCTGTCATAGTTTTTGCAGACCCACTCGATAAAGCACCGCACCATTTCAAGATACTGATCTTTATTACGGCAAAGCTTGTTGATCTCCTTCGGCGGTATCGGATCTTTAAGATTTACTACAAGGCAGCGATTTAGCGTGCTTGAACTTTTAAGCAGATATTCACCCGTCACAAAAAGCATACTTTCATTTTTGATCCTTTTGCCGTCACGGACTATCTGCCCCGGAGTTTGAACACGTTTGAGATTTTCCGAAAGTTTCTGTTCGTTATTCTCTCTTTCTCTGTTTGAATCAGTGCCGCAGAGGTCGTCTATCGCCACGCAGCAATGCTTGTACTCGAATATCTTGTCGATCTCGCTTTTATTGCTGTGCAGATTTATAATGTTGGGACTGCCCTCGAAATAATCTACAAGCAGTTTGGTTATCGCAGATTTTCCCGAACCCGAATCGCCGTAAACGTAAGTGTTGAACTCAAATCTGCTTCTTTGCGATTCGTCTATAAGTGGCATTATGAATGGCGTAAGTGCCGCCATAAGCAATACGCCGGGTATATTATCTGAATCAAGAAAATCCGATACCCACGGCATAAATTCAGCATTTTGCGTTGACAGCGGGCGTTTAAATTTTGCGAGGGCTTCGTTCTGCGGTGCTATATCAACGCCTATACGTTCCGTATCGCCAATAATGCAGTTGCCAAGCAGAAAAACGTAATGCGCATCGGAATCTTTCTCTGCGGGAAAGCGATTATAGCCCTGGTCGAGAGAATATCTGATTCGGGGTTCCTTATTAAGAATAGCTCCTTTAATAGTTTCCGACAAAAATCTGTTACATACGCTTTCGCTTTTTACAAACTTGACATCATTACGTGGGATAAAGCGCATAGCATTTTTTAGATCGTAGTACGGGATCGTTGCAAAGTAGTTTTTTTCTTCCACTATAAATTTGACTTCAACATAGGTATCACTTGTGACACCCGAAGTCAAAAACTTTACTTCGTAGTAATCGGTTATTTCTATAAGAGCGTTTGAAAAATGCTCGCCGTGATAGTAGATACCGTCCAGACCTGCTGAGTAGCCCCTGGGGTAATTTTTTATTTCCATAAGTAAGATCCTTTCGAATAATTTAATGTTCACATTATATCACCTTCTTTTTTATGTTGCAAATTCGCACTTTTTACACTTTTTACAGCTTCGGAACAATTTCAGCTATTTTGTATAATAAAAATGTGATATATTTTAGAAAAAAAGAGCCGACTTTTTTCTAAATAAAATTTTTTTATCCGTTTTTGTAATTATAGGGAGGTAATTGTGGTGGCAAAATCAAAATGTAAAAAAAACATAAATTTCAATGATCTAAGATGTGATAGCTTTGACAACACATTATGTAACATTTCTGAGGAAGAAAGATTTGATTTTTTGAATCTTTTGTATAATGATATGTCTCAGAAGATACTGATTACTCCGAAACATGATACAAGTAAAATACGTTTTGATTTGATTCGCGGTATTGTTCCCGCCATCAGCACAAGAAGATTTGAGTTTAACGACGACGCACACACATTGGTGCCTTTAAAAAGCGAAAAAGATGTCGTCAAACTGTTCTTGAATATAATAAATAAGAAAAAAGCCAAAGATGCTAAGCGAAATGTTGAAAGAATCAAGGATGATCCGGAAAAGACTAGGAAAAATCTTTTTACCTTCATAAAGAACTATGGCTTCTTTTTCCCTATTACAGATGATGAGTATATAGAGTATGGTAAAATGATCTGTTTAATAGAGCGATTCTCAATTCTTGTTGACCTGATCCATGAGATCTCGTTAAATCTAGATAATGATAATTATTATCAAACTATACTTGCACTTGTATTAAAATTATTGCTTTCTAAGCCGGTAGAAATAAAATTGCAAAATTACACATACAGATCCTGTGTACATAACTATTATGATCTAATAAATGGTCCATATCATTTGAAAACAGATAGTAGTAGACTAGGGAGTTGGGGAACGAACAGTGACGATGATAAGTATGGTTCTTATGAAACAAAAATTAGCAACGATGAATTGAATGAAATATTTGAAGAGTGCTTTCCCGAAATTTCAGAAAAAGAAAACGAAGAAGCGGAGAATTCCAAGGAAAACAAAGAAGAATCTGATACTGAGACAATCGAAGCAGAGAATTCCAAGGAAAGCGAAGAAAAATCTGATCTTGAAAAGATTAAAGCGGATTTAAATATAAATGATGTAAACCACGTAGGTTCCCTTTATTATCAAAACAATGCGCTATTTTTTAATTTCGAAAATCTTAAAAACAATGTAGATGATCTTAAAATTATTGTTTTTATGAAGCTGTATTTTGAACAAGTTGGGATAGTGAAGGGATGTATAGAAAAAGTAGCAGATATAGAAAATGTAACAGAAAATTGTGCAGCAGACAAACGTATAGTAACCCAACTAGAATATGTCGGCAAACCGGATTTGAAGAAGTTCACACCAAAGATGAAAGAAGCATTGATAATCATAGCTAAGAAGGTTATTTGCGATGAGATCGAGCATAACATAAAAAATATTAGACCGAGTTTTGACTTAGAAAAAGGACTTTCGTTAAGGGTGAACACACTTTTGGAGGCGATGTATTATTCATTATTACTGAATTATAAGCAAGGTCAGGGGTATCGACGCTGCACAAGGTGTTATGAATATTTTCTTATGTCATTAACAGACAATAAGAGAAAAAATTGTGGTAGCAGAAAGGATTATAATAATAAGAATTCTAAACCGATCGACTCAAATAAATAGAATCTTCTGCTTGATTTTACCATAAGCAAAGGGCATCTTATTGCAAACAGTTAGCATACTATATATGTAAATTATAAAATATACTGTAATTTTACTATAAAAAAATAAGTTTAAAAACCACAATGATAAGGGTTCAACCGTTACCATTGTGGTTTTTTTGTAAGTATTTCAGATTTTCTGTCTATATATAAATGTAAAGCTGCTGCATCTTTTTTGTCATTTTTAGGGCACTTCTCCCCCTTACCCCCATAATTCTTATTTCTAATTTTAGGGAGTTTTGATAGCTGGTATTATATAAATACTGCTTACTAAATAATAGTTGTGAGGTTAATATTTTTATATATTTGTCTGTGACATAAAATTCAAATAGCAAGATAACATGAAATTAATTTGATAAATATTTGTTGAAAATTAATTGTTAGGAGGTATTATCTTGAATATTTATTTCATAGATACGCTGGAACTCACTTACAGTTCCGACTTCGATGACATAATTAAACTAACTAAAAATTTTAAAATGGTAGACCCTAAAAAAGGGGCAGGTAATAAAGAATTTATTTCCACTGAATTAAGTGGTATGGGCATTATAATAAAAACAAGAAGAAGCAGTAAGGCTGAATTGTATAAAAATAGCAATAAGTACAAATTAGTACTTAGGATAAATCCTAATAAATTTTATAAGCCGTATATAAAAACCGAACATATAAGCAATATTATAGAATTTTGTGATATGGTCGAGCGGTTGGATATGCAGATACAGTATTGTTTTAGCGGCTTGACGATAGATGATTTTGAGATCACAAGGGTCGATCTGACGAAGGATATTCACGGTATCCCTGAGGACAAAATCACTCAGTACATACGCATTATGCGTCAGCTTTATTTGACGCTTGGTTTTCATCACAACAAGAAGCTTGAGGAGAATACTGAGGATTTTGATCCTGACAGTTCATTCAATGCTGTCAATGACTCTAAAAAGGTAGAATTTGTTGTATATAATAAGGGTCACGAAGTTCGCAATAAGAAGAACAGCAGTGATGAACAGAAAGAACATTACAAAGACACGATGCGTGTTGAAGTGAGGTGCAGGAAAAAGTTTGCGGACAAGCTTTCCGAGAAAGCATACACGGCTCAAAAGCTGGTGGAAATTTACCGCAGGAGAATGGAGGTCATAAGAGATGTTTTCGATGACGTTTTTGTGCTTAACAAAGACAGTTGTTTTATATCGCCCTACTGGCAGAAAAAACAGATCAAAAAGTACGTTTCAGGCAAGACAAAGCTTGGCGAAAAGATGAATGATTTTTCAAAGCAACTTGCGCACGCTTCACGACCTACTATGGAGAGCGTGATAGAGAACAGCGAAAAATGTCAGCGGTCAGTTTCAAAGCTACTCAGCAAATTTGAGGATATGGGCATTTCATCGGTTACGACAAGCGACAAGGAAACTCCGTTTTTACAGTCGCTGAACACGCTTTTTGGGTTTTCTCCGCCGAGTGAGGAGGAAAAGGCGTTGTATGAATATATACGCAGAAAGTCTAGAGGGAAAGAGGTGTTTTGGTATGGGGGAGATGATAGAGGGTGATTTGTTGGGATCAAAAGAAGAACTATTTGAAATAGGCGATGAATCTCAAATAGTTCTTCTATGGTTGTTATTTCCAATATCTATCAAGTGCTTCTGAACAGTATGTCAGCAGATCAGACATATCATTATCGTTAAAGTGCTTCATTATGCTCTTGTCGATCTGCAATATGCCGAGATATTTTGAATGGTGCATATAGCCCATATCTTCAAACCTCTTGAATGGATTACTTAGTATCAGCTTCTCTACATCTTTCAGAGTATAGTTGCCCTCAGTAAAAATACATTTTTTCTTCTCAGCGGGCAATCCTTGTTCTTTACGATCTTTATAATACTCTGAAAAAGCATATGCAACATCGTTAAGCCCTGCTTCACCCTTTTCATTCATAGTCGAGATAAGTGAAATTAGGAATACAGGCTTGTATGAATAGCTCATAGTCATTTTCTTGCAAAAATCCATAAATAATCGCTTTCGATTAGTGGGGGTTATTTCAGTCCAGCCAAATTCTTTGCAGAATTCTTTTACGCGTTCACGCTCAAAATAGTAAAGTGTTTTATTTTCACTTATGGGAACTTCCAGATCAGCTTTTATTTTGCCCTCTCTGATATATTTACCGATCGTTTCGCCTTGTGCTGAAACGTGATGGGTAAGCTCAAGCTGAGAATACATCTTATCTGCTTTCTCCTGCCAATTGAACAGATCAATGATCTCATAGTCGGTAGCGTGGATAGGATAATCAATAAGAACCGCAGGCTTATCACCATGTTTGAACATATCCTTATCCCAAGATATACCGTGTTTAGTTCCAAGAACCATTCCGCCGGGAACGTATTCGCTGATATTAAGTATTCTGTGAAGTGAGTATGGGCAATTGAACATATTGGCGTTATCTACAAAATCAAAGACCATAAGAAACTCTTTGCCTTCGTGGATACGCATACCTCTTCCGAGCTGCTGCATATATATTGTTTTTGACATTGTAGGTCTTGCCATAAACAAAACTTCGGTTATGGGGCTGTCCCAACCCTCGTTAAGCAGGTCACAGGCACAAAGAACTTTTATCTTTTTATTCTCATAGTCTTTAAGTATTTGCTTGCGTTTGCTGTTTTCTGTTTTTCCTGAAACACTTTCAGCCTTAACGCCATTGTTTCTCAGTAATTCAGCTATTTTATCAGCATGATCGACAGAAGTGCAGAAAATTACTGTCGATTTATCTTTTACATATTCAAGATAAGTATCAACTATCAGTTTGTTTCGTTCAGGAACAACGACTGTTGTTTCAAGATCCATCGAATTATATTTAAATCCGTTTATACGCACATCAGTCAAATTTATATTCGTTTTTACCCTGATACAGCGTACAGGCACAAGAACTCCGCTTTCAACGGCATCTTTTATATCAAGTTTATGGGCCACATTCTGAAAAATTTCAAGCAGATCTTCGCCGTCTGCACGCTCGGGAGTAGCTGTTAGCCCGAGAGTAAATGAAGTCTTGAAATAGCTGAGAATGGTAGCGTAGCTTTTTGCAGAAGCATGGTGGCACTCATCTATTATCATGTAATCAAAGTCATCGGGACGGAAAAGATCAAGATTTCTGATAAGACTTTGGATACTGCCACACACGACCTGTGTATCTGTTTCGTGATAGTTTTCATAAAATCTTCCTACAGAAACTTCCGACCATAACTTCTCAAAATTTTCAACACCCTGTTCAACAAGTTCTTTTGTGTGAGCAAGAAACAAAACTCTTTTTCCAATAGATCTTGCGTCCAGCACGCCAATAGCTGATTTTCCTGAGCCTGTTGCACCCTGCACAAGAGCAATTGTTTTTCCCTCTTCGCGCATTTTATTAAGACTTGCCAAAGCCTCTTCTTGGTGCTCTCTGAGTTCAAAGACTTTCCCTTTAGGACAGTAGGTATAGAGAAGTTATGAAGAAAACATTGTAAAACAGGTACAGCAAGCTAAATAATTATCGAAAGGGTGATTACAATGATTGATATGATTTACAACCTCCGTGTGGGGGATATTCACGCCGCTGGAGTTCTCGGACGAGTTTAACAAGCTGTGTATACCGTTTGAAAATTCGCTCAGTGAGGAGCAAATTGATGTGTTCTATAGGATTCTTGACTGTGTGAGCGATACCGCTGCTGCCCAGATGAGAGTTGCTTACAAGGTCGAATTCAAGGTCGGCGTGGCTTTGATGAGAGAAGCACACTTAACATTTAGTAAATAATAACAATGCGTGAAGTTATTACTATTACCAAACTATCGTTATTCAGTGATGCTACATAAAGAAGTATCTCTAAACCCAAACAAGTAGGCAGGCTAACACGGAGGGGCTGTAAAAAAAGTCCCCAAGAAAAAAGGCTGCGATCTTGCCAAAAAGCAA
>OLRG01000034.1_pt1 | contig 143394 bp, 122 predicted proteins | sample 1672331 | NCBI WGS metagenome assembly OLRG01 (sample SAMEA3136672, study PRJEB25190) | human gut metagenome
CCGAGCCCGAGCCCGAGCCCGAGCCCGAGCCCGAGCCCGAGCCCGAGCCCGAGCCAAATAAGATGCTGCATTTCGAGAGTCTGAAGAAGCCTTCTATTTATGCATTGGGCATTAGCCCTCAGGTAAGAGGCAGAATCAGGCGCCTTGATGGCAGCCTGATGCGCATTGGTGCATTGGTCGACCTGGGCCGTGATGGCTTTGAGCGAAAATACCACGCCGGTTTCGCTTTGACCGATACAGTCCAGAAAGCGTTGCTTGCTTACTTCAAACGTCATGGCTTCGAAAGCGTGCCCGGTTGGGGCACCAGCGTTCAGAGTGAGAGCGAGGTGGAGACACCTAAGGAAATCAACCGGGACGGCTCTTCGAACAGTGCAGTAACCGAGGCCGAGGTAAATCCCGAGCCAGCAGAGCCCGTGGCAGACATTGCCAACCAAATCCCCACACTGCCAGTAAGTCGTTCGCTGGCGTTCGCAACCGACCCTATTGGCGTTCTGCGCCTTGATGAAGAGTGCGCCGAATACTTTGCGGAGCTTGGGGTGAAAACAATTGCCGACTTGGTGCGCAATCTTGGTGAAGGCTCGGAAAACCCAGGCGCTGCGTTCGAACATCGTTTGGCTGCTTCTTGTGCTTTGGAAAAACACGCCTACGCCGCCCCTCTTTCACTTGAAAAAGACCAGCTTAAAGCCTTGATTTCCCTTTCGGGTTCAACATCATTCGTATTCGATCCGTTTGGTGTGTTATGCGATGCGGATTCTCTCTGCAGCAAAAATGGTTATACCATTGCTGACGTTCTTTCGAGCGGTCTTGCTGATATCGCTCTCTCTTCGCTCGACTTGGATCCACAGCTTGTAAAGCGTCTTGAAAGGAAGGGCGCAACATGTATTGGCGATGTTCTTCCGTTAAGTGAAGAGGAATTTGCGGAAAAGTATCAAAGAAGTGCAAACAGTACTCGCGTGGTGTACGACAAAATCGAAAAACTCAAAAGCGATGAGCATTTCGCCGATTTGGACAAAAGCTACGAGGGGTTCGTTTCTCGATTCTCCCGTGCTGCTGTGATGGTTTCCAGGGATGTGCGAAGCTCGTTTGAGGCTGCCGATTATCCTGTTCGCGAGAGGGAGCTAAGCGTTTTTGCCCTGCCAATTTCTGTGGAGGTGTTGCAGCGGGGCATTGGGCATAGCCTATCGGTGCGCGAGGTGACTAAAAAACTTCGCGTGATGCAGTACCTAGGCAAAGCGATGCAGGCCGTTTTGATGCGAAGGCTTCGCGCAAATGTTGCAACGCTTGGCAACGACGAGCAATCGCTTGTTGTTACGTTGTCTAACGATATCAATTGGCGTTTCGCCGCAGAAACCTTGAAGAAGGAATTGGGCAAGGGTGCCATTTTTAACCTTCAGGATGAAACGTTCGATTTCAAAATAGCTATCGACTCACTTGATAAGTGGGTTGAAAGTTTGCCCGACAATATCAAAAGACTTGTTGAGAGTCGAATTAACGGTTTGGGCATTTCTTCCTGCGCTTCGATATTCCAAATCGACGACCAGCAGGTTGAGGAACTTCTTGCCAAGGTGTATTCCATGCGCCCTCTTATCATCGAAGAGCGCTTCTTGCCCATGTTCGAAACGTACGAATTCACGCCTTCGGAATTCGCGCGTGTTACCGGTCAGACGACCGAGGTGTTCCGTTATTTGGCCGACGTGTCGGTTGCTCCCGCAAACGGCAAGCTCTCTATTGCCGATGGAGAACCAGAGGAAACAGAGAGCTTGCCGGGTTCGGAAGTCCCCGCGCAAGACATCGAAGGGCGCGGCCATATAGAAATCGATGAAGAGTCGGCTTTCGAATACGTGACAAAGAAATACGCCAGCGAAGGACCCGTGCTTTTGCATCAGCTTCAGCAGAGCTATATGCAGCTTGGCACGCAGCATAATTTCTCGGCTAGCGATTTAGCTTCCCTGTGTGATTTAGGCAAGTTCTACGGCAAGCTGCTGGATGAGGATTGCGCCATTGTTTGCGCGAATCCAGGCAACATGTCGCAGATAATGGTTCGCTACTACGATTTTTCATCGGTCGATTTCTCGGGGCTTACGCAGCTTCTTGCCAAGCAGGCGGGCCAGAACGTCGAATGCGGTTTCGCCTATGTGATTAGAAGCAGTGCGGAGTTCAAGGAGGAATGCGAGGAGCTTGACCTGCGTAACGATGTTGAGGTGCATTTTGTGCTCTCGCATTATTGCGATCAAGTTCCTGGGGTCGAAATTGGTGAGTACCCGCTGGTGAAGCTTGGTGAATCTTCGAGTGAGTTCCAGCTTCGTCAACTTATCAACGAAATTGGTCCTATTAACGTTACTGCGTTGGAGAAAGAGTATAGCCAGCGTTACGGCATCACAGGGGAACTGTTCTTCGATAGGTACTTGCCATGCGTTAACGACCTGAAGAGGGGCAACCAGTATTACCCCTCGGAGAATCAGCGCGTTTTGAGTGGTGAGCAGCGTGCTTTTCTGCGGGAAGAGTTGGATGGCAGCGGTGTTTGCTGTTCTGCCGATTTGTTGAAAACGCGTTACGAGGTGCGTTTCCCGAAGAGCTCGGTTGACGTTCTGTCCGCAGAGGTTCTGGCCTCGTTTGCCCGAAAGCTTTCTGATGGTTTGATTTTCGAATACAACACGAATGTTCGGCGATATTTTGCGGATTTGATTTCGGGTAAGGTGCGTTTTTCTATCAACGATGCCGAGTTCAGTGAAGCGGTATTCCGTCACCAGCTGTTCCGTTATGAGCTTGAAAGGGCGAAGCGCCAGTTTGAGATTGTTGAAATCAAAGACGATGAATATGTGTCTACGGCCCCCTTCGCAAAACTCGAACAACCGATTTCGCAAAGAGACTTGCAGGACTATCTGGATTCCGCAATTGCCTTTATGCAGCTCGGCGTGCCCTATACCGTGCACAGCCTAAGTAAGGCAGGTTTCAAGCATAAGGTTGACTGCTTGGAAGACGAACTTGGGTTTGGGCCGTTCTTCTACGAGTCGCTTTTGAGCATGGGGAGTAGCAGGCTTAAGAAAACCCGCGTAGGGAACTGCAAGGTGTTCTGCCGAATGGAAGGCAGCTACAGCGGCTCGCTTTTGGTCGAGTGGATCGTGAAATCGAACCCTGCTCTTGAGTTGGAGGAACTGGCTGGAATATTGGCCGATCAATTCGGCATTGAGATTGACGTGAGCAGGCTGCGTTCGTTGGTTAAGCGGTCTGATTGTTATTACCAGGAAGAGCTTGACATGGTGTTTGGCTCTATTGATGAATACGGAAAGAAGGTCCAGGAATGGCTTTGCTAACAGAAGGAATTGAACGCGGAAATGTTCGAGAGACGGGGCGTGTAAGCAAGCTCACCATTGATGGCATCTCTCAGAATTACAAGGTGTATCAGATTCGCCTCGATGAGCTTTATTTCAATCCGCAGAACGACCGCATCAGAACATGGATGAGCTCGTATGAGAGCAACGGGGGCGAAGTGGACCCTTCGCCTGAGGGGCGTCCTGCCTACAACGATGCGGTGGCGGAGTTCATTCGCCAGAGCAACCCGGCAGCGTTGAAGAAGACGCGTAACAACATTCGCCTTTACGGGCAGGAAGTGCCCGCCATCGTTCTCGATAACGGCCTGATTATCGACGGCAACCGTCGCTTCACCTGTTTGCGCGAGCTGGCTGCCGAAGACGAGAAATTCAACTGGATCGATGCGATGATCTTGCCTGCGAATGTGGCAAGTGACGAGAAGCGCATAAAGCAGTTGGAGCTGGCAATCCAGTTTGGCCAGGAGGGAAAGGTTGATTACAACCCCATCGATCGTTTGGCGGGTGTGTACAACGATATCCTGAAGAAGAGGTTGCTTACGCCAGAGGAATATGCGAAGTACGCAAACATGCAAGTTCGCGAAGTGAGGGATTTGGTTTCTCGTGCAAGGCTCATGGCCGATTTCTTGAATTTCTGCAACCGCCCCGACGATTACCATCTTGCACGTGAGCTTGAGATTAACGGCGCTTTGCAAGAGATGCCGCGCCTGATGAAGAAGTGTGCCGATAGCGATGAAGCTGAAGAGCTGAAAACCTGTATCTTTGCCAACATCGTCGCGGGGCCTCAGAGCGATTTCAATCGTTTTATTCGCCGTTTTAAGCCGATTCTTGAATCGACTGCTGCTACCGATTTCATTCAGCAGGAACTTGACCTCGCCGAGCAGGTGTCCGATCGTTTGGAGAAAATGGAGAAGGTTTCCCTCGACTCCATTCGCGATGAGATTCGTGGGGATTCCGCTTTTGTCCAGAAGTTCAACGATACGTTTGATTCCGCAAGCGAAAAGGCCAAGGCCAACAAGGTACTTTCTGCGCCGGTGGAAAACATCATGTCGGCAGCGAGCTTGCTGGAAAATGTGGAAGGCTCGCTGTTCGCTCGCTTTTCCGAAGAGGATAGGCGCAAGGCGATGCGTGGCTTGAAGGAAATCTCTGCTTGCACCAAGGCTCTGCTTGCCGACTTGGAAGACGGAGACAGCGTAGATGAGGCTTAGGGTTTCATACCAAAACGGTTTCGAAATGACTGTGGAGGGCGTCCAGATGGAAGACTTCGTTAAGTCTTCCATCTGGAAAATCCGCCTTTCTGCGGTTCGGCGGCGCTCCATCGGTACCGAGGGGCAGAAGATTCTTTTCCCTTCCAGTTTGGCGAAAACGGACGTTAAGAAGATGCTTGAGTCGCTTTCGGCCCTTGACCCCGAAAGGGCGGAGGTTGTTTTCGACAGTTCCTTTGAAGAGGGAAAGGGCGAAAAGGATTCCTTGATCCGCGAAAAGGCGCAGGTGGGTTTGGCCATCAAAGCGCATAGCGAACAGGTGATTGGTGAATTCAAGCAGTTTTCGGCTGTAGTTAATTCGCTTATGGTGCGTCCGCTTTTGGAGCGCCAGCTGTGGGACGCGTTCTACATGTGCACCATGGGCAAATCAGCGAACTTTTCGGTGCCGGGCAGCGGCAAAACAGCTACGACACTTGGCATGTTCGCTTACCTGAAAAGTCTCGGATTGGTGGAGCGCTTAGTGGTTGTGGGTCCGAAAAATTCGTTCGGCTCATGGCGCGATGAATGGGAAACGTGCTTCGGCAAGGCGCCTGCCTCCTTGTGCTTTCATGATTCCGTGTGGAAGGGGAAAACAAGGGCGGCAAAGTATCAGGAGTTGAGGCTAAATGGTGCACGATATGACTTGATACTTGTCAACTACGAAGCGCTGGAGGGTTACGCCAGTGCAGTACAGAGCCTTGTTTCAACAAGTGCGATGTTGGTGTTTGATGAAGTGCACAAGGTTAAGCAAGTTGGGGGCATCAGGGCGAAGGCTGCCTTGGAAGCTGCCCGTGGAGCGAAATATGTTGTGGCGCTTACGGGAACGCCCATTCCCAATTCGTATGTTGATATCTACAACATGCTGCATCTGCTATATCCGGCCGATTACGGGGATTATTTTGGGTTCACTACTTCGTATTTGTTAAACCCCGGCACAGATGAAACAGCGGAAATCAACGAGGCACTTCAGCCGTTTTTCTGTCGCACCAACAAGCAGAATCTTAATGTGCCTGAAGCCTCTCCCGATAGGATTATGCGTGTGCAAGCAACGCCCGAGGAAAACGAGCTGTTGGGGATTTTGAAGGACGAATACAAGCGTTCGTCGTTTGCCCTTATCATGCGTATTATGCAGCTGGAGTCGAATCCTCAGATGCTTCTAACGCCAGTACCCGAGGGCGATTGTTTTGGGTTCTTCGATTCGGATTGTTCGGTTGATGCTGAAGTTCCTTCGTTCGCAAGCGACCCTTCCGCGATCATCTTGATTGATAAATGCACGCCTTCATCGAAGTACCTTAGTTGTTTGTCGGAAGTTCGCAGTTTGGCTTCCGAGGGAAAAAGTGTGGTGGTGTGGTGCTTCTTCAAGAAGAGCATGTATACGTTCGAGCATGACCTTCGTGCCGAAGGCTTTGTTGCTAACGTTATTTGCGGCGACACTCCGCAGGAAGATCGCGATGAGATTTTACGTGCCTTTAAGGAGGACGGGCCTTCTATTCTGGTCACAAACCCGCAAACCTTGGCGGAGTCGGTTTCGCTTCATTCAGTGTGTCACGATGCGGTGTATTTCGAGTACAGCTATAACTTGGTGCATCTTCTGCAGTCGAAGGACCGCATTCACCGTTTGGGGCTGAAGGAAGGACAGTACACCCAGTATCTGTTCATGCAAACGTTGTACAGCCTTGCAGGCAAGTCTGGCATTGAGCAAAAGGAATGGTCACTGGATGAAAACATCTACAAGCGCCTGGAGGAAAAAGAGCAGCGAATGCTTCAGGCGATAGACCGTGGCGTTTTGGAGCCGGGAGATACCGATGAGTCCGACTTGCGCATGGTGTTTAACGGATTGTTCGAAGAGGAGCAAGTGAAAGACGGGTTGGGTTCTTAGCCCGTTCGAAGTTCAGGAGCATAGAGGTTTATGTCCCAAATTGATGTAATAGAGCAGTTGAAGCAGCGCTTTGCGGAGCCATTGGGCGAGTGCGCCAAACGTCGCATTGTGGTGTGGCATGATGCAGATGGCGAATTTGAAGAGCAGTTCGATGGTCTTGCGCAGCGGGGTTTCGATGATGCGGGTGTTGTCGATGACGTTATGGCTGCTAGCGGGGATTTTCCGCGTGCCGTTCGCTTCGTGAAAGCTGAAGATGGCGTGATGTTCACGGTAAAGCGCCTGGTGAACCGCGAAGATACCGTAAATGACATTTTGCTGTACCGCAAGCAGCCCCGCGGCGTTGTGGAAGGCGATTGGCTTGCCGATGTTGAGCTGTACGCCGACCATTTTCAGGCTGATTATTTCTCGCTTTTGGCAAACCGGATTGGTGCCGCCGATTCCGGTGCAGTGCGCGAAGCATTGCAGAGGCATAAGAAGTTCTTTGCAGCGCAAACGCGCATCAAACATTTTTCTGAGGTAATGCCCGCTCCCGCATCGGGTGAAGACGTTGATCTGGGCGTTTTGGCGGTGCTGTTTGGCGCCACGCAACCCGAACAGACAAGCGTTGCGTTTGTGGTGCGGGCTTATTTGCGGCTGTTGATGCATTCGGGCTTTGAAGAGGCGCAACAGCTGTTGGCCAAGTTCAACGCGGAAGAAACTTTAGCGGGCTTGGTTGCTCGCCGCACGGGTTTCCAGGGCGCCATCGCCGAACGCGATTCGCTGAGCAAATTTGCTGCGCACCTTCTGCTAACGGCGGCTTCGCACGTTATGCCCGAAGGCGCGCTTTCGGGTCTGGAGGCACATATTGCCAAGCAGTACGCGCCGTTTTGCCTGGCGGTGGTAAAGGAATGGGACCGTGAGCCTTCTGCGGTGGAAGGTTTGTTCGAAGTGTGCCGACTGGTGGAAAGCGAGTGCGGCCTGCCTGTTCGCTTCGCTGCCCTTCCGCTTGCCAGCATTATGGAATGCGATGTGTTTCCCTGTGTGAATGAATCTCTTCTGCAGCAGCTGTTTGCCTCTGTTGCAGGTGGCTCCAACCGTGCGGAAGAAGCGCGTGCCGTTATTGCTCGTCGTAAGGATTTGGCCTGGTACGGGCGTGTTTCCGCTTACTTCGAAATGCTGGAAGCCGCTATTGGCATGCAGAGCTTTGAGCAAGCGCACGCAGGCACATTCGGTTTGGCAAACCCGCAAGAGGTATGGGCTGCCTATACGCAGGATTGGTGGCATATGGATGCCCTGTACCGTAAGCTGTGCGTGGCGTATTCTGCGTGCCAAAAAGCTGGCAATGCGGTATTAGAAGAGCCTTCGCGCAGCGTTGCCGAATGGGCGGAAGGCTTGTACGAGAATTGGTTCTTGGCAAAGTCGTGCGATTGTTGGACACGTGCCGCTTCGCAGCAATGGGAGACGCAGGGTTATGTGGAAGGCGTGCCGCAGCAGCGCAGCTTCTTCTGGGAAACGCTACCTGAATACTCCGACATGAAAACAACGGTGGTTGTAGTGTCCGATGCGCTGCGTTACGAGGTGGCGTGCGAGATTGCGGAAACCTTGAATCGTGAACGCGGCGGCAAGGTGAAGCTGGGCAGCATGCAGGCAACGTTCCCTACGATAACGGAGTTCGGCATGCCGGCGCTTCTGCCGCAGAAAACGCTTTCGCTGAATTGGGAACAGGGCGCCGTTTTCGCAGATAACAAGTCAACCGCAACTACCGAACAGCGCGAAGCGGTGCTGCAAACAGCGCGCCCTACGGCGCGCGCTCTGCGAGCATCGCAGTACTTGGAAATGCCCAGCGCTCAGCGAAAGGCTCTGCTGAAAGATGCAGGGCTGGTGTATTTGTACCACAATAAAATCGATGCCACCGGCGAAAAGCCCGCAACCGAGCAGGACGTGTTCGACGCGTGCGCTGATACGGTTGAGGAATTGTGTGCTTTGGCACGCCGCGTGTGCACTGATGTGCCCGCTGCGCGTGTGGTAATTACCGCTGATCATGGCTTTTTGTACACCCGCCACGAATTAGAGGAGTGCCAACGCGTGGGCAAAAGCGCCTTGCCGGAAGCAGAGGCCATTTCGGGGAAACGCCATATGGTTGCTCAGTCTGCCCAGCTGAAAAGTTGGTTCGGTGCAGGAAACCCCGATGCCATGCTGTTCATCCGCATGAATATGGACGCCCTTGGGGGTGGCGAATATGTAGGGTTGGCTCCGCGCCAAAGCGTGCGCATCAAGCGTCCCGGCGGCACCTCGCGTTATGTGCATGGTGGCGTAAGCTTGCAGGAAATGTGCGTGCCCGTGGTGGGGTTCCGCAAGGTCAATGCGCGTTCCAAAGAATTCGAGGACACGCAGTTTGCCACGCTGCGTGTGCTTGACGATACTCGGCGCATTACCAATTCGCTGTTCCGCATAAAGCTTATCCAGAACGAACCGGCGGTAGAGAAAACGCTGCCGTGCGAATACGAGCTGGCGTTCACCGATGCTTCAGGCAACGAAGTGAGCACGGTGGTGAAGGCGCATGCCGATAGAACGTCGGAAAACCCGCAAGACCGTGTGCTGGAAGTGCGGTTTAACTTGCGCTCTGACCTGAGCTTTTCGGCAAAAGATGCGTATTACTTGGTGGCGCGCGATAAGAAAACCGGCACCATTGCCTGGCGCGAAGAATACCGCATAGAGGTTTCATTCGCTCCGATAGATTTTGGGTTTTAGCACGCTTGCTGCCGCTCGGTTTCGAGCGGGGCGGTGGTAAGCGCTTTCGATAGTAAAGGCATAAGCAATGGAAGAAGAAAAGAAGAAGTCGACGATACCCGTGCTTGAGCTGGACACGCTTGATGAAAAAGTCGTGGCGAATTTCCCCGGCAAAATCGTGCGCAAGGATTTAACGGCGCTGATGAAGCGCGGTGCCAACGTGCCAACCTTTGTGCTGGAGTATCTGCTGGGCATGTACTGCTCTACGGAAGATGATGAGATGGTGGCTCAGGGCATCGAGCGCATTCGTAAGATCCTTACCGAAAACTACGTGCGCCCTGATGAAAGTGAAACCATCAAGTCGAAGATCAAGGAGTTGGGCCAGTACACCATCATCGACAAGGTTCACGCTAAGCTCGACGAATACGAAGACATTTATGTGGCGAGTTTCAGTAACCTTGCCATTGAGCCATTCGTGATGCCTGCCGAATATGTGCGCAACTATGCGAAGATCCTACAGGGTGGTATTTGGTGCATTCTGCGCATTGAGTACCTGCAGCCCGAAGATGCCGATGAAGATGCGCTGGCGGATTTTTTCGACGACGCGCCGAAGCCTAAATCAAAGAAGAAAAGCCGCAAGCGCGGCCCGCAGGACAGCCCCTTCCATGTAGTGAGTCTGAAGCCTATTCAGATGCCTAATCTCGATTTGGATGGCATGATTGCGCTGCGCAGTGAGTTTACGGCCGAGGAATGGATGGATTTGCTGCTACGTAGTTGCGGCTATGAGCCCGCTGCGCTGAAGCCCAAGCAGAAGCTGCACTTCATTGCGCGTATGGTGCCGCTGGTGGAGCATAACTACAACCTATGCGAGCTGGGTCCGCGCGGTACGGGCAAGAGCCATGTGTATAAGGAGATCTCGCCGTATTCCATTCTTATGTCAGGCGGACAAACCACCACAGCGAACTTGTTTGGTCGCATGAATGCCAACGCCCGCGCCGATTCGCTAGCGCGTGCTGGTTTGGTGGGCAACTGGGACTGCGTTACGTTCGATGAAGTGGCGGGTATGCGCTTTAAGGATATGAACGCCATTCAGATTCTGAAGGATTACATGGCATCCGGATCGTTCGCACGCGGCAAAGATCAGCTGAATGCCGACGCTTCCATGGTGTTCGAGGGAAATATCAACGACACGCCTCAGAGCGTCCTGAAAACCACGCACTTGTTCCAGCCGTTTCCGCCCGAATTCAACAACGATTCGGCGTTCTTCGATCGCATTCACTTGTACCTGCCCGGCTGGGAAGTGCCCAAGATGCGCAGCGATTTGCTCACTGGCCACTACGGGCTTATCACCGACTGCCTAAGTGAGTTCTGCCATGAAATGCGTAAGCGCGATTTCACGCATTTGGCGGATGATTGCCTCCGTTTGAACAGCGATTTCAACAAGCGCGATGAAATTGGCGTGCGCAAAACCTTCAGCGGTATGGCCAAACTTTTGTTTCCAGACGAAAACATGACCAAGGAAGATGTGCGGATGCTCATGGAGTACGCTATCGAGGGCCGCCGCCGCGTGAAAGAGCAGCTGAAGATTATGGCGGGTGTTGAGTTCATTGACGTGAACCTTGGCTACATCGACGTGGAGAATCCTGCCGAGAATCATGTGGTGTATGTGCCCGAGCAATCGAAGAGCACTCTGGTGCCCGATGGGCCCCTGCAGGTGGGTCACGTGTTTGCCGTGGGGCATTCCGTCGAGGGCGAGATGGCCATATACAAGCTGGAAAACAAGGCAGTGGCGGGCGATTTAAAGCTCGAAACAGAAGGGCTAGGCTATAACCGCGCAGTTAACGATGGTATTGAGGCGGCGTTCAAGTACTTCGGCAACAACGCCAACAAGGTTGCGTTGGGCGTGCGTGCAGGCGCTTACGATTACCTGATGTTCTTCAACGACCTGCAGAAAAAGGGCCTTTCAGCGGAGATTTCATTGGCGGAGTTCGTAGGCTTATGTTCGGCGGCATGTGGGCGTCCGGTGGCGGCTTCGTTGGTTATTCCGGGCATTTTGCGCATGTCGGGCAGTATGGATGAACTGCGCGATTTGGAGGATATTTTCCGTGTGGCGAAGAACGCAGGAGCAAAGAAGATCTTGCTTCCCATGAGCAGCCTTGCGCAACTTCAAACGGTTCCGCAGGAGCTGATGAGCAGCGTAAGCCCCGATTTCTACCCCGATGGCGATGCGGTGTCCGCCGCCCGTAAGGCTTTGGAGATTTAGTTATGAGTGAAAACTTTGTTGAGTCCCTGCAGAGCCAAGCCGCCCGCGCGACGCTTGGCTCTGCGCTGGGGCGATATTTCGAATGGGTTGAGGAGCAGGTTTCTGCCGCGCTGTTTGCCGATAAGCGTATGCCCCGTACGATAGATTACTTGCAGCGCTATGCCGCATTGCGGCAGATGGATTCTACTGATGATGTTTTGGCAGGGTTGGACAAAACGCTTTCACTCGCGGGAGATATCTTGAGGGGAGGGCCTGCAGAGGGTGCCAAGATCGATGCCGACGCAGCTTTGAAGGATGCTGCTGCCTCGTATGTTGGCTACGCTATGGTGCTTTCTGCTGGTGAGGCCAGGATCGTCGAGGAAGCGGGCGAATCATCAGGCGATGCATCTGAGACTGTTGGCTCCGATCTTCGTTCTAGGGCGTTCAAGAAGAAAGAGGGTTTTGCGGGTAGGTTGCATTTCGACAGCCCGCAGCCGTTTCGGCCCGACAGCACATGCAGGTTAGCGGGTAGTGCCAAAGAGACTGCTCTTTTGTTGAATGAAGTTCGCACTTCATTCGATACGTTTTCTCGTGTGGTGCGGGATAATGGTCTTTTAGCGGCTTTTTCAACTGACACCACCTCGGGTGCCTGTAGGCCCGAGTATTGGTGGATCTTCTTCAGCTCCAGGACAAAAGAGGATGACTTTGGAGAAATCCCTTATAGGGTTGAGGAATGCCCTGATGGCGATACCCTTCAGCAGAGCATTGAGCGTATGAAGGGGTTCAACAAGCAGAAGTACCTCGACTTCTTTGATGACGATATAACTCAACATATTGATGCATTTTGGTACGGCTTCGCAAAACTTATGCAGAACGTGAATGGCTTGTACCATTTGGACATGAGCGGTTTTAACGAGTATTGCGAAGGAGTAGTGGAAGCGGTTACTCGAAGCGCTCTTGATTTCTACAACGCGTTCGGTTCGAAAGTGACGATGGAGTTCGCCGCCGATATAGAAACGCTAACTAAGTAGGTGGCATTATGCCAATAGTGGATATAGACATCGATGCCCTGCGGGCGTACTTGCTTGATTATTGCGGCACGGCTATGTTCTCAGGTTTTCCTGTCGCAGTGCTTGATGTGGCTGATATTGAACGAGCCAGTGGGGAAGAGCTGTGCCGCATAGCCGAGCGCCTAGGGGTAGATCTTCGCAGGTTCGTGGTCCAATAGGGACAGTCCCTCTTCAGCACGCTAAAACCTCTTGGGGAGTTTTATCGTGCCTGATGGGAGCTTGCTGCTGCAATACCAGAATTCGCCCGTATTCGGCTACAATAACGCTTCGATATGCTAATTGAATAAAGCGCATGTAAGGCGCTTGTTGAAAGGGGACACCGTGTCCGCTCAGTGCAATCTCATCATTGACTCTTGTTGCGATCTTCCGTTGGAGCTCGTCCAGCAAGAGGGTGTTCAGCTGATCGATTTCAACTACATCATTGACGATGAAACGTTCAAGGACGATTTCTATCAGTCCGTAACCCCCAAGGAGTTCTACGACAACATTCGAAATGGCGCCACTCCAAGCACCTCGCAGGTTGCGCCCGCCGAAACGGAAGCCGCTTTCCGCAATGCTATTGAGTCAGGGGTTCCCACGGTATACCTCTGCTTTTCCAGCGGGCTTTCCAGCAACTACAGTACGGCTTATGCCATTTGGAGCCAGCTGAAAGCCGAACACCCCGAAGCGCCTATCTATATCGTAGATCTTCTTATCGGTTCTACTCCTGAAGGCCTGTTGGTGCTGGAGGCTTTGCGTCAGCGTGAAAGTGGGCTTACTGCCGAAGAGATGGTTGCCTGGGCGGAAGAAGCGCGCTATTTCGTGCAGACCCTGTTTATGGTTGACGACCTCGATGCCCTTCATCGTGGTGGCCGCATTCCCGCTTCGGTCGCTTTTGCAGGCTCCAAGCTTGACTTGAAGCCGCTGCTGAATTTCGACACCAATGGCAAGCTTTCTCTGGCAGGAGCGTCTCATGGTCGCAAGAAGGGCTTGAAGCAGCTGGCATCCTTCTACGAAAAGGCCCATGCCGAAAACAGTAACTTTGCTCTTATTGGCCACGCCGATTCGGAAAAAGACGCCGACAGGGTTTGCGAGCTGCTCGCCAAGCAAGACGAATCCATCACGGTCATCAAGCACAACATCGGTGCTACCATTGGCAGTCATGTCGGTGCCGGCATGGTGTCTATTTCCTTCTGGGGCACGGATCGCCGTGAGGCGCTTTCTGTCGCTGACAAAATTGCTCGCAAGGTGCGAAAAGGGGAGTAGGTCTTTACAGAAGGGCGAGTAAACGCTTTATTTTAGGTTATCGGCAGGCCGCAGCTTCTGCGTGAACCGTGCTTTCGGATTTGGGTTAATAAATGAAAAACCTAGATCGAGAGATGCGGGCCACTACGAGTTGCGGCCTTTCTTGTTCTCAAAAGAGCATCCAAGATCATCCTTGACACTCCTATCCGGCCTCCCTTTCTTTTCGAAACGGTATCTTTTGCTCTTTACTAAAACTAATTCACGGTTTATCATATGAACAGTTGTTCATATGTGAAAGGATCAAAGATGGCCGAAGAGGAACCGAACAAAGCAAAGCAAGCTCATTGCAGCGTCTCTTCAGAAATCGAAAGCGCTTGTGGCTGCGGCTGCGATGCTGCCGATGAAGCTGTCGACATGATGCCCGATGAAGAACTGCTCTACGATTTGGCCGATTTGTTCAAGGTGTTTGGCGACACCACGCGCATCAAAATCCTCTACGCCCTTATGACGAAGGATCGCTGTGTTGCCGATCTGGCTGAGGAGATTGGTGCGACTCAAAGTGCGGTTTCTCATCAGTTGCGAACCTTGAAGCAAAGCCGTTTGGTTCGTGCGAAGCGCGATGGGAAGAACGTGATCTACTCGCTTTCTGACGACCATGTACACACGATGCTTGCCCAGGGAATGACGCATATCTGTGAATAGCCAGACCACCGTGTGGGCTGTCTGCACAAAGGGAATCTTTTCAGGAAAGGAAATAGCCATGCGTAAGGTATTCAAATTGCAGGATCTTGAGTGCGCCAACTGTGCTGCAAAGATGGAGGACGCTATCAAGAAGATCGACGGCGTAAACACGGCATCGATGAGCTTCATGACTCAGAAGTTGGTGATTGACGCCGAGCCCGAGAAGATGGATGCCATCCTCGACGAAGCCGAAAAGATCTGCCACAAGATCGAGCCCGACATGGTCATTTTGCGATAGTCTGCCGGCTATCGTTTTTTCTCGAAAGCGCGCTGGCGCTGTGCGTCGTTTTCAGCAGTATCGGTGCTTTTGATTGACCGAAGCACCATGTATGCTGGTCCGTCTTTTTCGGGCCCTCAGCGTTCGTCGAAATGCTGCTGCTGTTGCCACCAAATTCTGCGAGATTTTAAACAAAAACCAAACGCGGCGCATCCAGCCTACCAAGGTCTGATGCGCCTGTATACGCTACGAAGGGGATTTGCATGAATAAAAAGCAGAAAAGGACGCGAAACCGTATTGTTGCGGCGCTCGCCATTTTTGCTGCGGTATTCGCGGTTACGGAGTTTGTTCCGATTGCGCAGTACGTTGGCGGGGAAACGAACGCGCTGTACCTTGAATTCGTCCTGTTCCTTATCCCATACCTTATTGCAGGCTACGATGTGCTGCTGAAGGCGGCGCGCAACATTGGCAACGGCCAGGTGTTCGACGAGAACTTTCTGATGACCATTGCAACGCTGGGCGCATTTGCCCTGGTTCTATTCCCTGATTCTCAGCCTCATATGGCCGAGGGTGCAGCGGTAATGCTCTTCTATCAGGTGGGTGAGCTGTTCCAGGGCTACGCCGTGGGCAAATCGCGTCAGTCCATCGCCGACATGATGGACATCGCCCCCGACTTCGCCAACGTTATGCGTGATGGCAAGCTTGTTCAGGTCGATCCGTACGAAATTGGCGTAGGCGATGAAATCGTGGTGAAGCCCGGTGAGCGCGTTCCGCTTGACGGCACTATTGCGGAGGGTTCCACTCAGCTCGACACTGCTGCGCTTACCGGAGAATCCGTACCTCGTCATGTGGAAGAGGCCGCTGAAGTGATTTCGGGCTGCGTGAACATGACGGGCAAGATTACGGTGAAAGTGAGCAAGCCCTTCGAGCAATCCACGGTCTCGCGCATTCTTGAGCTGGTGGAAAGTGCTAGCGAAAAGAAGGCTCAGACCGAAAACTTCATTACGCGTTTTGCGCGCTACTACACGCCCATTGTTACCATTGGTGCTCTTGTGCTGGCTGTGTTGCCTCCGTTGCTGTTCGGTCAAAGTTGGTCAGATTGGATTGAGCGCGGTTTGACCTTCTTGGTTGTTTCGTGCCCTTGCGCTCTTGTTATCTCAGTCCCGCTTTCGTTCTTTGGCGGTATTGGCGGCGCTTCTCGTCTGGGCATCTTGGTGAAGGGTGGCAACTACCTGGAAGCGCTGTCTCATACCGAAACGGTGGTGTTCGACAAGACGGGCACGCTTACCAATGGCAGTTTCAATGTGGTTGCCGTGCATCCCGATGCTGCAGCAGAGGTTAACCCCGACCTTATCCTTTCCATCGCTGCCCATGCTGAAGCGTATTCCGATCATCCCATTGCCGTTTCCGTCAAGGAAGCTTTCACGGGTGAAATCGATCAGAGCCGTATTGCTGATGTTCGCGAGGAAGGCGGCCATGGCGTTCGTGCGGTGGTTGATGAGCGCGTGGTTCTGGTGGGCAACGATAAACTGATGCGTGAAGAAGGTATCGCTTACCACGACTGCGAGCTTACCGGCACCATCCTTCATGTTTCAATTGATGGTAAATATGCAGGTCATATCATTATTGCTGATGTGGTTAAAGAAGACGCCGCCGAATGCATCAAGCGTTTGCATGCTGCTGGCGTTAAGAAGACAGTCATGCTCACGGGCGATCGCGCCGAGGTTGCAAAGGCCGTTGCCGAAAAACTCGGACTCGATGAGTACCATGGCAAGCTTCTGCCGGAAGATAAAGTCAACCAGGTGGAGCGCCTGCTTGGCGAAACGTCCGAAAAGGGAAAGCTCGCTTTTGTGGGAGACGGCATCAACGATGCGCCGGTGCTCACCCGCGCTGATATAGGCATTGCCATGGGCGCAATGGGGTCCGATGCGGCAATCGAAGCGGCAGACATTGTTCTGATGGACGATAAGCCATCCAAGATCGCTTCCGCGATTCGCATAGCTCGCAAAACCATGCGCATCGTATGGCAGAACATCGTCTTTGCGCTTGGCGTGAAGTTTGCAGTGTTGGTATTGGCTGCTGTTGGTTTGGCTACCATGTGGCTTGCGGTGTTCGCCGATGTGGGTGTGGCCATCCTGGCCATCCTCAACGCTATGCGCTGCATGCGCGTAAAGCACTAGGGGGTTTCTGTTCTGGGAAAATAGGGACAGGTACATTTTCCCACTTTTAATGTCGGTATCCCAATCGGGGGCTGGGGAAATGGCGCCTGCCCCTATTTTCCCGCCCACTCCTCAAGGAAGATACGCATGGCTTCGTTTACGACATACACCCTGCAAGTTAATGGCAGCGACGTTCATGTCACGCTAAAGCGCATGAAAAGCATTCGCTTGCAGGTGAAATCGACGGGTGAAGTAACGTTGTCGGCGCCACTCGGTACCAGCAAAGCCCGTATAAGCGAATTCGTTCGGTCGAAGGCTGATTGGATTCGGACTCAGCAAGCGAAACAGGTAGACTCTCCAGCTGCTCGCGCCGAAAGAGCATCGAGGGAAGAAATTGAGCAATGGCGCACAGTGGTGAAGGCGTGTGTTCCGCCGCTGGTTGCCGAATGGGAGCGCATTCTGGGCGTGCGCGTGCAGAAGCTTGATTATCGCAACATGAAAAGCAGGTGGGGAAGTTGTCAGCCCGAAACGGGGCGGGTGTGTATCAACATTCGCCTTGCGCTCTTCCCTCCGGAATGCCTTGAGTATGTGGTGGTTCACGAGCTGTGTCATATGCTGGAGCCAAACCATGGCGCTGGCTTTAAGGCCCTTATGACCAAGGTGATGCCCGATTGGAAGCAGCGCGAGGGCATCTTGAATCCGCGGTAAGCAATCTCTCTGGTACGCGTAAGTGCCGCAGCTTTTTCTCGTGCTAAAATAATTCAGTTATACGCTGTGCCAAAAGGGCGCAGAACAAGCAAGTAATCTGAAGCGGCGGGCGGCATCATCAGCCGTTTTCGCCAAGAAAGAGAGCATGAGCATGAGCAAGGGAACCTATTCCTTCACTACTCCCATTTATTACGTTAATGCGGCACCGCACTTGGGCACCGCCTACACCACCATCGCTGCCGACGCAGTTGCGCGTTATCAGCGCATGAATGGTTATGACGTTGCCTTCGTAACCGGTATGGATGAACATGGCCAGAAGGTTGCCGATACGGCAGCGGCAAAGGGCATGACGCCTCAGGATTGGTGCGATTCCATGGAGCCCGCCTTCCGCGATTGCTGGGACATGCTCGATATCACCTACACCGACTTTGTTCGCACCACCGAGCCTCGTCACGCTGAAACGGTTAAGAAGTTCTGGCAGGATCTGTACGACAAGGGATATTGCTACAAGGGTTCCTACGAGGGCTGGTATTGCGTTCATGAGGAAACCTATTACAACGAAAGCGACCTTCTGAAGAACGACGAAGGCGAATTCGTGTGCCCTGATTGCAAGCGCCCTGTTCAGAAAGCTGGCGGCGAAGAAAATTGGTTCTTCAAGCTTTCCGAATTCCAAGAACCGTTGCTGAAGTTCTATGAGGAAAACCCCGATTTCATTCGTCCCGAAACCCGTAAGAACGAAATAGTTTCCTTCGTGAAAAGCGGCTTGAAGGACCTTTCCATTTCCCGTTCTACCTTCGATTGGGGCGTTCCGCTGCCTTTCGATGAAGGTCATGTTGCCTATGTTTGGGCTGATGCTTTGCTGGCGTATTTCACCGGCATCGGCTACGGCAGCGAAGAGCGCGCAGGCGAATTCGAGCAGCGTTGGCCTATGCAGTACCACTTCGTAGGCAAAGACATCACGCGCTTCCATTGCGTCATCTGGCCTGCAATGCTGATGGCTGCTGGCTTGCCGGTCGCCCATACGGTATTCGGACACGGCTTCCTGCTTACCAAGGGCGAAAAGATGTCGAAGTCCAAGGGCAATGCGCTAAAGCCTGCCGATTTGGTAAAGGTGTTCGGCGTTGACGCGTATCGTTACTATTTCCTTTCCGACGTTCAGTTCGGTCATGACGGCTCGATTTCCATCGAGCGCATGGTTCAGGTATACAACGCTGATCTTGCCAATACGTGGGGCAATCTGTGCAGTCGCGTGTTCAACATGACCAAGAAGTATTTCGAGGGTAAGGTTCCCGCGGCACCTGCTGGCGCCGAGGAAAACCCGCTGCGCGAAATCGCTGACGAACTGTACGCCGAATACGACAAGTGCATGGGTCAGGTCGATTTCACCAATGCTGCCGCTGCCGTTCAGAAGTTGGCTAGCCGCGTAAACCTGTATGTTGAAGATTCCGCACCGTGGAATCTGGCAAAGAGCGAAGAAACCGCTGATGAGCTTGCTGCAGTAATCTACAACGCGTTGGAGGCTATCCGCATTATTGCGTTGTACATGGCTCCGTTCATGCCCAACACCTCTGCTGAGGTTTTCAATCGTCTGGGTCTGGGTGATATCTTCGCAATCACTGATATTGAAGCTGCTTCGGTATGGGGTCAGCTTGAGGCTGGTTCTGCCGTTGCCGTGGGCGATCCGCTCTATCCTCGCTTGGATGCTGACGCCATCGATCTTTCCATCGAATAGCAGGAAACGGCCGTTATCATGACCGAGGAAACGCAATCGCTGAACGCTGCTTTTGTTGGAGAGGGGGCGTTCAGCGTTTCCTTTTTTCAGAAACGCAAGCATCACAAGTACCGTGAAGTGGCTGCACCTGTTTTGCCTGGTTTGGTTGCCGACACGCATGCACATCTGGAAATGCTCAAGAATCCAGCTGCTGAACTGGCTAAATGTGCATATCATAACGTGCGTTTCGTGTGCGCTATGTGCGATCCTGCTGAAGACAGCCACACCACCTTCGACAATTTGGAAGCGTGGCAGCAAGATGCTCAAGGCATTCTTGAGGAAGCTGGCTTGGGTTCTTGCAAGGACGCCACTCCTCATCTGCGTATCGCTATGGGTGTGCATCCCCACAACGCCAAGATGTGGGATGTGCGCATGGAGCGCACGTTGATGCGGCGCTTGGCAGATCCTCGCGTCTGCGCTTTGGGCGAAGTAGGCCTTGATTACCATTACGACCTTTCTCCTCGTGCCGTGCAGCGCGGCGTATTCCGTCGTCAGGTTCAGCTTGCTAAAACTGCTGGTCTTCCGCTTATCCTGCATATGCGTGAAGCCCATGAAGAGGGCCTGGCCATCCTGGAAGATGAAGGATTCCCAAAGAATGGGGTATTGCTGCATTGCTTCAATTTGGACGCTGAAGCGCTTGCTCCATGGGCGGAGCACGGTTGCTACATTGCGTATGGCGGTCCTATCACTTTCAAAAAGGCCGACGAGGTGCGATCTGCCGCAACCAAGGTTGCTCGTAATCTTCTCCTCACCGAAACCGACAGTCCTTATATGACCCCTGAACCCATGCGTGGTGTCGATTGCGGTCCAGCCCATGTGGTGTTCACGGCTGAAAAGCTGCTCGAGGTTTTGGGCGCGGAAACGCAGGCGGAACGGGAAGATCTTTTGGGGCAGATGTATGGCAATGCGCTCGGGTTGCTCGATCGGCAGCCTACGCAATGGCAACGCGCAAATGCTAACTTGCTTGCGGGGACCTAAATGGGCACGTGGGTTGTGATAAACGGCTCTCCTCGTCTGAATGGCAAATGCGCACGCATTATTCGCATGCTGAAAATGTCAATTGAGCAGAGTTATCCTGAGGTGAACCTTGTTGAGTATGAGGTGGGCTGCATGGATGTTTCTGGCTGCAATGGTTGTGAGTTCTGCAAGACGAACGATGGGTGCATTATCGAGGACGATATGACTCAGTTCATCGACGATCTGGACACGGCGGAGCGAGTGTTTTTGGTATCGCCCATTTACTTTGCGGGTGCTCCCTCCCAGCTGAAAGCTGTGTTGGATAGGTTGCAACCGTTCTTCTGGCCCTATCTTGAGCGACGGAAGAAGGGGGAGCCCCTGCCAGCCAAGCGTCCTTTGTCGTTGTTTGTGGTGGGCGATGGTGGCGATCCGCATGGTTACGGGCCTTTGGTTGCTAGCGTTCGGTCATCTATGGCCCTTGCGGGTTTTGCTATTGAAGAAACGGTTCCTCTTATTGGGATTGATCGTCTCAAGCGTGAACACTTGGGAAAGTGGGGTGTTGCCTGATGGGCAAGCTATCATATTTAGCAAGCGTGGCAGAAACGCGCGCTGTTCTTGAAGCTCATGGCCTTATGACGAAAAAGGCGTTGGGACAGCATTTCCTTATCAACGATGGTATCGTGCAGCATATTTGCGATTTGGCTGAGTTGGGCCCTGAAGACAAGGTCTTGGAGGTTGGTCCTGGCATCGGAACGCTTACTGTTGCTTTGCTTCAGCGCGCGGGTCAGGTTGCTTCTATCGAAATGGATACCGACCTACCAGCCGTTTTGGCGGAAACCTGTGCTGAGTGGGCTGACAGGTTTACCCTGATCCAAGGTGATGCATTGGCAGTAAGCCCCGATCAGGTTCCTTTTGCTCCTACTAAGCTTGCAGCAAATCTACCCTATGCGGTGGCCGCTACCATCGTGCTCGATTTCTTTGAACGCTATGAGTCGTTGCAGAGTCAAACGGTAATGGTTCAAGCGGAAGTTGCCGATCGCATGTGTGCCAAAATCGGCACGAAGAACTACGGTGCTTATACAGTGAAGTTGGGCCTCCTGGCTGAGTATCATGGCCGCTTCGCCGTTTCCGAGGGTAATTTCTTCCCGCCCCCGCGCGTAAAAAGCGCCGTTATTCGCTTTGACCGTAGGGCAGAGCAACTGCCTGAAGAATTGCGTCATGCCGCTATGGTGATGGCGGATGCTTCTTTCGCTAATCGTCGCAAAACCATTGCGAACTCCCTGAAGATGTACTTCTCGAATCCGCAAACCTACGATGAGCGCATGTTGGCCTCCATTCCTGAAACGCTCGAACGAGCGGGCGTTTCCGCGAAGGCCCGTGGTGAATCGCTTGAACGCGAAACCTTTATAGAATTGGGTCGTGCTTACTTGGCAATGCACGAATAGCGTAAAGGGCACGAGGTGTTGTATCTCGTGCCCTTCCGTTGTTTTCTCCTGGTACTCTTCCTGACAGGCTGGAATCGTTGTGTGATCTGCCTATTCCGACGTTGCCTCAACTTTGAATTCAAGAAAGGAATCCGATGGCCAACGCCAAGACTTCTTTGACACGTAGGACGCTTCATTACTACTGGAAAGTGACGCGCAGACACAAGGCATTGTTTGCAGCACTGATGGTGTCCACGTTTGCCTTTGTTGCTTTGTTGAGCTACGGCAATCCGTACGTGATGAGCCTAATTGTGGACCAGGTTAGCGCTCAGCCTGTTGAGGCGGATCAAGTGTTTACCGTGTTTGGGCCCTATATTGTTGCCCTTATTCTGATTAACGTATTTGGTCAAGCTGCCAGTAAATTGCAAGATTACACCATGTACAAGCTGGAAATTGCTGCTTCGTACGATTTGGCAACCATGAGCTTTGATGCCCTGTGCAATCAGAGTATGTCGTTTCATTCGAATCGATTCGGCGGCACGCTCGTTAGCCAAACCACGAAGTTTATGAGCGCATATCAGCAGCTAATCGAAACCATCATGTTTCCTTTCCTGCCGGTAATCTGCTCGGTGATATTCACCTGCGGAATTCTTCTTCCGCGTGTTCCTCTGTACGTTGCCATTCTGATGGTGCTGTTGGCTGTTTATGCGAGCATTTCCTACTACTTATATAAGCGCATTCTTTCCCTGAACGAAAAAGCCGCTAGTGCGCAGAACCAGCTTTCGGGCGAACTGTCTGACTCGGTGGCGAATATTCTGGCGGTAAAAACGTATGGCCGCGAAGACTATGAGCGTGGGCTGTTTGATAACGCGAACAGGGAAGTGGTGGCGCGCGATTCGAAACGTATGTGGGCATCGCTTACTCGTGGCATTATTACTGCCTGCATCACGGTGGTGATAATGTCGGTGGTAACCGTGTTTATTGCCGGAGGCAATGCGTGGTACGGCATCACACCGGGCACATTGGTTGTTATGTTTACCTATACCTACACCGTCACCAACCAGTTCAATTTCATCAATAACGGCCTCCAGCGCTTTAATCGTGCATTTGGCGATGCGAGTGGCATGACTGCCATTCTCGATGAACCTCGTTTGGTGGCAGACAAGCCTGGTGCGCCTGATTTGAAGGTGAGCCGTGGCGCTATCGATTTTCAAGATATCGACTTCTTCTATACCGACGGCAATGCGAAGACGCAGGTGTTTGATAAGTTTGAGCTTCATATTCCTGCAGGTCAGCGTGTTGGTTTGGTCGGCATGAGCGGAGCGGGAAAAACAACGCTCACAAAGCTCTTGCTTCGTCTTTCTGACATTCAGGAAGGACAGATTCTTATTGATGGGCAGAACATAGCCGATACGACCCAGCAATCACTGCGTCGCCAAATTGCCTATGTGCCGCAAGAAGCCCTGCTATTCCACCGTTCCATCGCCGAGAATATCTCGTATGGCAAACCCGATGCTAGCATGGAGCAAATTCGAAGAGCGGCCAAACAGGCTAATGCCCTTGAGTTTATTGAGAAGCTTCCGCAGGGATTTGACACCATCACGGGAGAACGCGGCGTCAAGCTTTCCGGCGGCCAGCGTCAGCGTATCGCCATTGCGCGTGCGCTCTTGGCCGACTGCCCAGTGCTGGTGCTTGATGAAGCAACAAGTGCGCTCGATTCTGAAAGTGAAAAGCTGGTTCAAGATGCCCTGGCTACCCTCATGGAAGGTCGTACGTGCATCGTGGTTGCGCATCGTCTGTCCACGGTGGCCAGTTTGGACAGGATCGTGGTGCTTGATGGCGGCAAAATCGTCGAAGATGGTCCCCATGATGAACTGGTTTCCCGGGGTGGGGAATATGCTCATTTGTGGAACCGTCAAACGGGAGCCTATCTGGAATAACGCTTCTATGGTTACAAGATGGAGATTGTCCCGTAGCAAAGCTGCGGATGATATACTAGTTGAGTTTTATTGTGTCCAAAGTGGAAAGAACAACCTTATATGGATCTCGCAAAGCAAGCACAGATTATCGGCAACATCCATGACACGCTTAGCCAGTATGTAGGCCAAAAGCTTCGCGTTCGCGCAAACATGGGACGCTCGAAAATCGTTGAGAGCGAAGGCGTGCTCATGCAGGTGCATCCTCAGCTATTTATCATGGAAGTAAAGCGTAAGCGCGGTGCTTCTGCTCGTCAGTCCTACCAGTATGTAGATGTTCTTACTGGCATGGTCGAGCTCAGTCAGGATGGCCAGCCTCTGTTCGGCAGCTTTATTGAAGAAGAAGTTACCGAAGAGCCTGTAGCGGTTGAGGCAAACGCCGAAGAATAAGGCCCGAAAACCAAGTTAGAAAGTAGAGCCCGCTCAGTTATCTGAGCGGGCTCTACTGTTATGCGGCGATGTCCTCGGGCGTCTGTCGCCTCCAGCGTTACGGAGCTGTCTGTGGGCTGTCTGCGGCGTGGCAAACAGATAGGAGCAGCGATGCTGCTGGCCGTGGTGAATCAACAAGGTCCAAAACAGCCCTGTAGGTTATATGCACCTGAGATGCGCATTCTGCCAATAGTTCTAATAGTGCATTTGAAAACAAAAAAAATCGCAAAGCAAATATGCTTTGCGATTCGGTGTTTTGCTGGTGGAGATGATGGGGATCGAACCCACGACCTCAACATTGCGAACGTTGCGCTCTCCCAACTGAGCTACATCCCCAGCGGATATTGATTTAACAGCAGACAACGGGCGATGTCAAGTTGGCGTTTTCGGGATCGTCATAATGGTAAAAATTATGCGCAAAGCCGAACAGGAATTCAATGAAGTCGTTGGTTGCGGGATTGAACCGTTTGCCCGCAAGCCTCAGCACGCCGATAGGGTGGATTGCCTGGGCTTCTGGCTCCTCGAGCGGGATGAGCTTCAAATTGCGAAATGGGTACAACCCGGAAGAGTCAAGCGCTAGGCCTACCACTGGCGCTCGTGAAACGATACCGCCTAGAATAACCTCATCGTCGGAATCTCGGTTCAGATTCATTTTGGCAAGGTCGAGTCCGTGGCTTTCTAGAAATTTGCTTACTTCGGTACCGACGATGATGTCTTCTCGATAGGTGTAGACCGGCATATCGGCAAGCTCACTAACGCTGATGCTGCTACGGGAGGCAAATGGGTGACCTTCATGGACGATGACAACTAGCCTTTGGCGGAAGAGCGGCGTGAACACGAAGCCATCGGCTTTTACCTCTGAAGTAATGGCGAGGTCGTTTTCGCCGGTGTGGAGGTAGTCGAGCAATTCTTTTGTGGAACCTTGATCGATCTTCAGTTCAACAAGATTGCCGTGGGTGCGACGGTACGCCAATACCGCTTCGGGGAGGAAAGCTGAACGGACCGAATGGATTGCTCCAAGGCGTACAGTTCCAGAAAGGCGCCCCTTGCGTTTTTCGAGTTCGCCGATTCCGTCCTCTAGGGCATCAAGTGACCGTTCGACATACTGAGCGAACAGCGCGCCATCGTCGGTAAGCTTAACTGTTCGCCCGTTTTTCTCGAAGAGTTTCACGCCAAGTTCGTCTTCCAGGGCTGCAATTGAGTGGGAGAGCGTGGGCTGTGAGATAAACAGGTTATGGGCCGCTTTGGTGTAGTGCTGCACTTGCGCCAACTCCCTGAAATACTGCAGATGGGAAAGGTTCATCGGAATACCTCAGCTCAATTATTCGAATCTTGCATGATAAGCAGTCTAAACCATGTAAAACCATACCTGCAATAACTCTGAATCGGACCTAAATCAATTGAGGGTTCCGCCTTGGATTCCTATAGTTCTTTACGCATTAACGGTTGGGCCCTTAACGGGTATGCATAGAACAGCAAGGATGGCATGATGGAAATATTCGAAACAGCAGCTGCTCAGATGGCGCTTCTTTTTGCGATGATTGCAGTTGGTTTCGGCTGTCGCAAGAAGGGCGTGATGAACGACGAGTTTGACGCCAAGCTTTCCTCCCTGGTCCTGAACGTTACCATGCCTTGTATGATCGTGGCTGCAGTGCTCAACAGCACTTCGTTCCCGAGTCTTGATATGGTGTTGGAGATTATTGAATGGGGTTCTATCACCTATTTATTTGTAACGCTGATTGCTATCGTGATCGGGCATTTTGTTTCTTCCGACGATCGCACGCGTGGCACGCTTGAGTATCTGATGGTGTTCAGCAACGTATCGGTAATTGGGTTTCCTTTGCTGAATGTCATTTTCGGTCCCGAAGCGGTGGTGTATGGCGCTATCTTCAATATTCCCTCTACCCTTGCCACGTGGACCATTGGTGTAATGCTGCTTGCCAACAAGAAGGATGGGGAAGTAGTTTCACTCAAGGCGCGCTTGAAGAAGCTGGGCATTTCCCTGATAAGCCCCTGTATGATTTCCTGCTTGGTTTCGGTTGTGCTGGTGCTTTGCAATATTACGGATTCTGGTGTTCCAGCACATACTCTTACCACTATTGGGCAGTTCACGCTTCCAGGCGCAATGTTCGTTTTGGGCTCCGCCATTGCCAAAAGCCCTATTCTCGAGGCGTTTAAAAACTGGCGTGCGCTTATTGCCAGCGTTGCGCGCTTGGTGGTCATGCCGCTTGCTTGTTATTTCGTATTTGGTTTCTTCATCGACGACCAGCTCCTGCTTGGAACCATCGTGCTCATCACAGCTATGCCTGCTGCATCGAGTGGCACTATGATGTGCATCGATGCCGATGGCGATGTTGAAAGCATGAGCCAAGGCACCTTCCTTACCACCATTATGTCGATGGGTACCATTCCCACTATGGCGATGATATTGGCATAGTCGATCGCCTTTCAAACAGCCCTCTTTTTCCTCAATTTGGCTGGATAGGCAACTATCCAGCCATCTTTGTTTTCATTTGCTAAAATCTAAACGTTTGAACATCGATCAGGAGGATTCATGAAAGCACTCATTCCTGCTGCTGGCTTGGGCAGCCGTTTTCTGCCCGCTACGAAGGCTCAACCCAAGGAAATGCTTCTTGTGGTAGACCGTCCGGTTATCCAATACGTTGTTGAAGAGGGCTTGGCTTCTGCAGCCGACGAGGTAATCATCATTAATAGCCATGACAAGAAGTCCATCGAAGAACACTTCACGCCCAATCCTGCCCTCGAGGCGGAGCTTCGCAGCCGCGGCAAGGACAAGTACGCAGACAAAGTGGCTCATGCGGGCAATCTGAACGTAAGCTACGTGTACCAGGACGAGCCTCTGGGCTTGGGTCATGCGGTTCACTGCGCAGCCGACCGTATCGAGGGCGAGCCTTTCTTCGTGCTTTTGGGCGATGTGCTTGTTCCCGATAATCAGATGCTCATTAAGATGAAGGAAGTTTCTGACGCCCATAACGGCGCAAGTGTTATTGCCGTTCTTCCTGTTGCCAAGGAAGAAGTCGATCGTTTTGGCGTTATTGCGGGAGAGGCATTGAGCGACGACGTGTGGAAAGTGTCTTCTCTCGTTGAAAAGCCAGCAGTTGAGGAAGCTCCCTCCAATTTGGCTGTGTTTGGCCGTTATCTTCTTTCGCCGCGTGTTATGGAGCTGCTGGCAGAGGTTAAGCCAGGTGCTGGTGGGGAGATCCAGCTTACCGATGCGCTTGATGCGGTGCTTAAAGAAGAAGAGATGTATGCATTGGTAATTGATCCAGAAGATGGCTACGACACGGGCACCATTGAAAGCTGGCTCGATACCAATAATCGTCTGTACAAAAAGCTGCACGGATAAACCCAGTAGATGCTTTTGCTGAGAGGCCGCCTTCGGGCGGCTTTTCTGTTTTAAAAGGAATAGCGATAGAGACCAATAGTGTGTCTCGGGTTAATTTGAGCTATAGGGTCGTGTTCCACGCAACACGGTATCTGGAGCAATCTGCAGTGCCAGCCTCGTGTTGCTCCAGTGCGCTGTTTCGTTGGTCTGATCCGATGCCTTTCCGTCGTGTTTTCTTGCCGGTTTCCCCGATGGTGCGTGTGCTAAACCTGAGTCATTCCACCCATGGCACCCTCTGGAAGCTGTCCCGAGAAGCCAAAAACAAAAAATCGATCCAGATTGCAACTTTTTTGCGATTAGGGATTGTTGCATACCTCCCTAATCGCAGATTGAAGCGCAAAAACGCAGATAATCTACTGTTTGGCAGCCCTATTCCGCTTTGCGGCGATAGAAGAGAGTCCCTAATCGAAAAAAAGTTGCAGAGAAGTCAGTTTTTTTGTTTTTGCAACAAGCGGATCTACCACAATGGGCTGCTCTTTCGCAACGAGTTGATCTTCGCAGCGGGCAGACCCGAAAAACGCACGCCTTAGTAACGACGTTGTGCAAATTCTTCAAAGTGAGGGGGTATGCAGTTTACTGCTATCGCCTTGGTTTCGTCTGCCGCTTTTGACGGTTTGAATGTATGGCTTGACCTGCGTTGTCGAACAAAAACAAGATGCAGTTATCGACGCTCCTGCTAAATGGGTTGAGGTTGTTCACAAATTCAATCAAGCGGTAAAGCTGGAACTGAAATGAAAGACCGAGAATTGTTTTGCCCATATCCAGTTTTTTAATTGCCTAGCTAAGCAAATGGTTTGGAGGCGGGCGAAAAAATAAATAAGCCCTAAAAAAGAGGAGGGGCCTGCGAGAGGGGATCTCGTCAGGCCCACAAGGAGGGAGTTTCGGTGCCTATTATTTGGGGATCTAGCACCGACTGCTTTTTGGGGAAAAGCAGTTGCAAATTGGGAGGGGACCACATTTGCTGCTTAGAATAATAGGATCTCTCACCTAAATTGCCAACCCTTTGTGAATGATTTCCACGGTGAACGTGCAAAAAAGGCACAATGAACGGGTTCAAACGCTATTTCCTCCTCATTTTCTTCATTTTATTGAATAATAAGGAGAGATTTACACAAGGGAATAGGCGAATCGCAAAAGCAGATGCATGCTGTTTCATACAAATACAGAAATTTGTGTGTCTGCAGAATCATTAAGGGGCAAACGCGTTAGTGGGTACTTGGTTGGTCACAGCGTTTGCCGTAACCCTATATAATGAGTTGAACACTCTACCACAGTTGTAATGAAAGGGATGCTATGCCTGATATTCAAATGCGTTTCAATAAGGATATGCTTGTCCTTTCAACCCCGCTTGATTACCAACTTGCTTCCCAGGGCTTTGATCCCTCCGATCGCGAATATGTGGTTCTGTGCGAGCCTGAACTCATTGAAGAGGCTTTCAAGCTCGAAAAATCCATCGATGTACCCTGTTTCGTTACCCCAACAGAGGGAATCACTGAAGCCCGTCTTGCATATGCTCGTTTCGAGGGTCGCGCTGAAGAAATGGCGCGCATTGCCTATGAAACTTCAGCTCAGTTTTCTCCGCAACATCTTATTGCAGCAATCGGTCCTACCGGCTTGCCGCTTGACCCAACTTCTGCCGTTTCACTTAAACAGTCGAAGAACCAGTATCACGATGCCGTTCTGGCGTTAATTGAGTATCCTTTTGATGCGCTATATTTCACGGGTTTCAAGAGCCTAGATGATGCTCAGTGTGCGCTTATGGGCGCTCGCGCGGTATACGATGGCCCTGTGTTGATCAGCTTGGTGCCAAATGAGGAAGGCATGCTTTCTGGTGGGCGTACGCTTTCTGAAGGCGTTGCCTTGTGCGATGAGTATGGGGCTGATGTTATCGGCGTAGTCTCTGATGCTCCTGCGCGTGTTTTAGTTGGCTTTGCCAAGGAAATGGCTTCGTCTACCGACAAGCCCCTGCTCGTTGATGTTTCGGTCCGTCGCAAAGACAGGCGCCAGTTTGAGCCCACTGATGAAAACCCATACCCCACTGCCGATGCGATAGTAGAGCTTGCGGTGCGCCTTCGTGCCCAGGGGGTTCAATTCCTTCGAGCGTCGGGTGCCGCCACCCCAGCTTATACGGGTGCATTGCTCGCAACGGTTGGCGGCAGCGATGTTGTGGTGCCGCAGTAGCGTCCTTGCTGCCTGCGTTACTGCTATAGAAAGAGGAAAGCGTGGCACGAGAAAAAAGTCCCGACTATGGTGTGCTCCAGGAGTTTATCGACAGACTCTTTGATGGTCGCGAAGACTATATGAGGCTGGAAGTAGTGTTGGAGGGTGAGGCATACGGGCTTAACGGCGAGCTCATGGAAGTTCTTAACCTTCTGCCTCCTGGTCTTTATACCCGAGATCGTCTTTGCGGCCAGATCAATTCATCGCTCTCTTCTCACGGATGGGGTTATGTATACGGCGCGGTTCATTAGACATTCGCTCCGAGGTTGATCTGTGAGCAAAGGTTGGCCTCGGGGCTTCGCGCTTCCGGAAGAAGAAGCGGGTTTTCGGGGCAAATGTTGGCGAAGGCGGCGAATTTTGGCATAGAAAAACCGACCCCGCTAATTGGATGAACCCACCTAGCTAGGTGGGTGCCCGCAGCTTGGTTCCTGGCTTTCGCATCAACAGATACGAATCTCCATTCCGCACGCAATCTGAGGCTCCCAATTAAATGTCATCGGTCCATCGCAGACACGGGATCGGCTAACTTCAGTATAGGTATATCGCGCAAAAGAAAAAGTCTTGACACGTAACGTGTTGCAATGTTTAGAAGCCCGCAATGGCCATCAAGTACAGAGGAATGTTCAGTGACAAGGAATGTAACTATATTCAGCACCCACGATCAGGCCCTTTCGTATAGAAAACAGCTCGCCGCCAAGGACTCTGCTGCTTGTTTCGGCGTTACCGCAACCACGTTTGCCGCATGGCTTGCTGATGCTTGGGAATTATATGGTGATGGTCGTGTGCTGATTTCTTCGCTTGATCGTTCCTTTGCCGTTCGCTTTTTACTGGAGCAATCTTCCGAAGTTGGGTCTCTTGAGCCTACAGACGGAGGCATTGCTCTTGTGTGCCGTTTCTTTTCCGAGGCAATTGGTCTTAATGCTCTTGAAGCGGCTATTGGTAATCCTCCGGCTTCTCTTTCGGCTCAAGAGCGTGAGTTTCTTGGTTTGGTGGAGCCATACCGTGCCGTTCTTTTGCAGCGCGGCTTTGTTGAAGGGGGCGATGCCCTCAATGTGCTCCTGGGCGTAAATTGGGATGTTTCCTTTACCCTGGCTGAAGGGGTGGAATTGCCCCCATGCTTTGCTCAGTTCGCCGAAAAGGCGGGAATACCCTGCACCATTCTTGGCAGTGGAACTGAGCGCATTACCGGTTTGCCGAAGGGCGTGCTGCCCCAATTCCTTTTTGCATCAGGACCCTCTGCGGAAAATGCGCTTATATCCAGTTATGTGCGCCAGGCATGCGAGGCGCTGTCCTCTAAGGGAAGGGCGGGGAGTGTTTTAGTGGTTACCTCGCGCCCCTATTCTGTGTACGCAACGCTGTCCGAAGCACTTTCGGCCCGCGGATGCGAATGTGTGCTCCAAGCCCGAAAGCCTTTTACGGAGACGCATTTTGGTCGCGCCTACATGGCAATCCGTGAGTTCATTCTCGATGACCACCACAATTCACGTGCTTTGATGGATTTTGCGTCATCTCCTTTTTCTGGCATTTCCGTTCAGGCTGCCGCCAAAATCGATGCTTCGGTTCGCGGCGATAGAGCCCTTTCCTTTGAAGAGCTTCAGGCCATGATGCATTTGGTCGCCGAAACTTACGATCTATTCGAGGAATTAGTTACTGATGCCGATGCATCGCTTTTGCTTGATAGGTTTATCGATCTGTCCGAAGAGCTGCGTGGGCTCGATGCGGCTTCTGTTTTCGAACAGCAGATTGCCATTATGGCATTGCGCGGTGTGTACGAGGCTGCCCGTCGTTGGGAGGTGGGCCCCGAGGTATTCACGTTTGCATTGTCTTCGCTTGCTGTTGACGTTTCACGTACGTGCGGGTCTGGTTCCAATAGGGTTGTGGTGCTAGATGCATCGCAAGCCCCTTCGCTTTCCACGCAGAGCCGCTTCGACGTTGTTGTTCGTTGCGATTTGGACGCACGTTATGTTTCTGCTAGCGAATCGCATAATGCGCTAGTTACGCTTGAAGACAAGCTTGGTATTCAGGTGCCACGTCATGCTCTGCAGGATGCGCGTCTTGATTTTGAGCGCGTAAAGGGATGTGCAACAAAGTACTTTGCGTGTGAGCGCGTTCTGAATGCTGGCGGTGACGAAGACGTGTACCCTTCGTTTGTGCTCGATGAGTTCTGCGAATGCTTGCGAGAGGGAGACGAAGAGCGTGACGGTTTTGGGGTACCTCAGCACCTGCATGATTATGTCGCTACGCGCGATGAGGGCGGTTCGCGTGACACTTATGCGGCAAATTATCAGGCAGGTGGGGAAGAACCCGATTCTATTGTGATACCTGGTTTTGCGCCAGGCATCGTCGGTGAATCTTCTAAGCCGCTCCTTTCCCTGTTCCGAGCGCCTGACAATCCAGACACCGTTGTGCTTTCTCCTTCCGCAATAGAAGAGTATGTGAATTGTCCGTATCGTTGGTATACGGCAAGACGTTTGCGCCCCGAAGCTCCCGATGAATTGTTCGGGCCTTTGGAGCAGGGCGTATTCGTGCATGCTGTTTGGGAATCGTTCTACCGTTGCTTGGAGCAGGAAATTTCCTCTAAGCGCGTTACTCTCGGAAATCTTGAGCAGGCTCAGCTTTGCTTGAGCCGCGTATTTGATGCGGAACTTGCGAGACAAGCGCAGGTTGAAGGCGTGCGTTATCTTCCTCTTTCTTCTACGGAATGCGCTCAGGCGAATCGCTTGAAGCAGACGTTGATTGACAACCTTAACGTTCAGGCGCGTATGCTGCCCCGTTTTACGCCTCAGCGGTTCGAACTCTCCATTGAGCCTGGTCAAGCCATCGATTATGCGGGCGTGCGCCTTATGGGTCGCGTTGATAGGATTGACATTGATGCCGAACACGGTCATTACGTGGTGATTGACTACAAGGGCGGTATTGCGGGGCATGATGCGGGGTTTGACCCCGATGAACAAGAGGGCTTCCGCATCCCATCCAAGATCCAGACACTTATTTATGCGCAAGCGCTGCGTGGTGTTGTTGAATCCGCACGTCCAGTCGGGGCTCTCTATTTAAGCTATAGGGCCAAAGAGCCAGCTAGATCAATTGCTGGCTCGTTTGATTCATCCATGCTTGATGTTACAGGGTTTGCGCGGAGTGCTTCGGGCGTAAATATGAATTTCGAATCGTATTTGGATATGGTTGAGCTGGAAGTGGGCAAGCGCATTGCCGATTTTCTGGAAGGTAATATTGCCCCCAATCCTCTCTGTGAATCTTCGTGTACGTATTGCCCGGTCCGTTACTGTGAAAAGAGGCTCTCGTGAATCTTGACACCTGCACCCCTGGCCAGCGCCAGATCATCACGAACCTGAATAAGCCGCTCATGGTTTCTGCCGGTGCGGGCAGCGGCAAAACCTTTACGCTTACCCAGCGCATTGCCTATGCGCTTTCGGAGGATACCCCTGATGCTCAACCTGTGCAGAATATCAGCCAGATCATGGCAATTACCTTTACCAAGAAGGCCGCAGCGGAACTGAAGTCGCGCATTAAGCGCCAGCTTGCGGGCATGGGCTTAGTCGAAGAGGCGCTGAAGGTTGACGATGCGTGGATTTCCACCATTCACGGCATGTGTTCTCGAGTGCTTCGCGAACATGCTCTTGAGCTGGGCATAGACCCTGCATTTTCGGTGATCTCCGAAACGGAATCTAAGCGTTATTACGAAGAGGCGTTCGATTCCGTTATTAAGCGAATCCAGGAGGGCGACGATGCAGCGTTGAGGGGCTTTATGGGTTCTCTCGATGTTTATTCCCAAGGTCCTGCTTCACCGAGTATTGAAACGTGGGTTCGCAAGATCACTTCGCGTGCCCTCGCTCTGCCGGAGGGCTTTGATGCTGTCGTGGTTCCCGAAGTAGAGGGGGATCCTTCAGCGCTTATGCGTCAGATGGTTGAGCTGGGGGAGACGTTCATCTCCTGTCTTGAAGGATTGCCCAAGCCGGGGAAGACCGACGCCAAGAATCGCGAAGCGACAACAAAAGCCTTGGAGGTGGCCAACGAATATCTCCTGGAGTACGGTGGCTGTACATCGTTTGAGGATCCGAATTTCGAAGCGGCTCGCTTTGTCGAGGCCTTTTTTTCGTTCCCTAAAACCAGCCCCAAATACCATGTGAAGGAAAGCGATCCTACGTTTTTCGCCGAGTACCGCGATGCCTACGCTTTTGCTGCGGGGCAGGTAGAGGCAGCATTTTCGGCTCGCGATGTCCAAGCATTGTTGCGCATAGCTCGTGCTGTTGATGAAGAATATCAATGCTTGAAGGGCGCTGCCGGCATCGATAACGTTGACCTGCTTCGTATGGCTTTCCACGCGCTGGCCGATCATCCTGAAATTGCCGATGCCTACCGAACCCAGTTCAGGATCATCATGATTGATGAGTTCCAGGATACTGACGAGCTTCAGGTTGCTCTGGTTCGAGCGCTTGCTCAGCCAGGCCTTTCCAATGTGTGCACGGTTGGTGATGCCCAGCAGAGCATCTACTGTTTCCGTGGCGCCGATGTGAATGTCTTTTTCGGTTATCGCGAAAGCCTTGAAGCAGAGTGTCCTGAGGCTCAGTTTGTGAGTCTCCCCGATAATTTTAGAAGCCATGCCGATGTGCTTTCCTTTGTGGATAAGGTATTTTCGCAGCCGCAGGTATTCGGCGATCGATTCCTTTCGTTGGCGCCTAGGGGAGCAGTGAATAATCAAGAGGATCCGCTCTTCGAAACGCGCCCCCGTGTTTCCATGGCTCTATTCGACTGCAAGGTGGGGGGTCCCGGCCTAGGGGCGGGACGCCTTGCGTGCGCTCGTCGCATTGCCGAGCATTTCGCTGGCTTGCGTGATGACACAAGCAATCCAGCATCGCCCTCTGACATGGTTTTGCTGTTGGGGAATATGTCGAATGTTGATGTCTATGCTCGAGCTTTGCGCGACGCTGGCTTTGAGTGTCTGGTTGCTGGAGGTTCCACCTTCTCGGATTCCTTGGAAGTTCAATTGGTTGCCTCGATGGTGCGTTTGTTTTCGAGTTGTACCGATAATGAGGCGCTCTATACGGTGCTCTCTTCGCCCCTGTTTGCTTTGGGCGATGACGCCCTGCTTTATTTGGCTACAGGTACCAGCCGTCAGGGTCATAGATTTCGCAGGACTCTATCCGATGGATTTGCGGCTTGGAAGGACGAAAAGGGGCTTACTGGTCTTACCGCTGAGCAGGAGGACCAAATAGACTTCGCCCATATCTGCCTCAATGCGGCATTCGATTCGATCCGTCGCTTCGGCATGGCGGCGGGGGTTCGTACCTTGCTGCGTTCGAGTGGTTGGCTTATTCGCCTTGAAAGCGAGCAGGCTCAGGGCCAGGCTATTGTGGGCAACCTCGGTAAGGCGCTGCGAATGCTGGAAGACGTCGAGAAATTGGGATTGGGTCTTGCCCGTACGGCAGATCGTTTCGAGAGCGACTTGGCAACGTTGAAGCTTACCCCTGGAACACTTTCTGCTAGCAGCTCTAATTTTGTGCGTATAATGACGGTCCATGCGAGCAAGGGCCTTGAATTTCCTCATGTTGCCTTAGCTGATCTGCGTCTTTCGGGAAAGGCTGAAAGTTTAGTTGCCGAAAACATTGCAGCTTCAACCTATGTTGCGCTTGATTCGCCGATGCTGCGTCCCGTTCGTAAAACCATTCAGGGTCTTCATGAGTTTATTGAGCAGGGCGACGAGCCGAGTGCTGATATCATGCAGGCATCGACCTATCAGGATTTGATGCTTTCCTTGAAAGGCTATGTTGCCACACAGGAGTTGTCCGAGGCTCGCCGCTTGCTGTACGTTGCCTTGACCCGCGCCAGCAAGTCGCTGTTCATTGGCGTGGCGCATTCTGGCAATAAAAGCTTTTCGTATGAGGGCAAGGGTATCCTTGATGATTTACATGAGGCACTTCAGTGGGAAGCTTCGGCAACCGCCCCGATACAGAAGCTCAACTACGGCGGAAGCGCGCCTATGGATTTTGAGCTCACGGTGCTTGATACCCCCGCCGAACAGCAAGAACGTGTCGTAGAAGAGAAAAAACCCTTTACCATTCCAGCGGCTCCCTTGCCTCCTGCTCCTTATTGTCAGCCGTATCACGCTTCTTGCGAAGAGGTGTTTTCGTACTCGTCGATTGGCGATGCTGCCCATCAGGCCCCAGGGCCCGAAGAAGAAACGGAGTCGTCCTTGTTCGATGTCGACCGAGGCTTCTTCGAGGAAAACGCCACTGCGCTGGGCACGGCATTTCACCGTTTGGCACAACGCGCTATTGCGCAGTTCGACGGGTTCGCGCTCAAGCGTCCTGCGAATGAAGCCGTTGCTGCTCAGGTTCGTGCCCAGGGATTAACCCCCTCGCAAGAGGTGCGGCTGAGTGCTGCGCTCGATAGGTGGTTTGCAAGCGATGTCGCTCGCTCCTTGGTGGCCAAGGGCGCTCCCCAGGCTGAAGTGCCGTTCATGGTGTGCCTAGGTGTGGCTTCGAACGCGGTGTATCTGGAAGGTGAAATCGATGCGGTTTCGTTTGATGGGGACGGTTCGGCCTTCTTGGTTGACTACAAGACGGGAGGCTCGCCCGATGAATCTGCTGCGCGGGTGTTCGGCAAGCATCTCCTTCAGGCTCAATGCTACGCGTTGGCACTTATGGCTCAGGGAAGCCCACGCGTTACGGCAACGTTTGTACGCGTAGAGCAGGAAAGTATCGTAGACGCGTCTCAGCCGCAAACGGTGGAATATGCCTTTACGGAAGAGGACAGGGAAGTGCTGGAACAGGCTGTTCTTTCCGCCTATGCGCAAAGCCTTTCTGCGTGATCGGTATGGGGTTTGGCGCACTGGGAGCGGTTCTCTCGGCGCCCGTGTTAAGGTCAACTCATGGATACACTCTTTACAGACATAGAAAACAGCAAGCGTGCGGCAAATGCCCCTTTGGCGGTGCGCATGCGGCCGCAAACGCTCGACGATCTTATCGGTCAAGAGGATGCGTTAGGCGAGGGAACGTGGCTGCGTAGTGCCATCGAAGCCGACACGCTTTCTTCTGTTATCTTGTACGGTCCCGCAGGAACGGGGAAAACGTCCATTGCCCACGTTATCGCCGAAACTACCCATGCCCATTTTGTTGAGGTTTCGGCTATCGGTGGTACGGTCGCCGATTTGCGTCGTGAAATTTCAGATGCTGACAAGCGTCTGATAAATCGGGGCATTCGCACCATTTTATTCGTCGATGAGATCCATCGCTTCAATCGTGCACAGCAAGATGCCTTGCTTCACGCGGTTGAAGACGGTGTGGTGGTTTTGATTGGGGCTACCACGGAAAACCCCTTTTTCGAAGTAAATTCGGCATTGATATCCCGATCGCGCATCGTTGAGCTTCATAGGCTCAGCGACGATGCCCTTTCGTCGATTTTGGACCACGCCCTGGAAAGCAGCCGAGGCTTGAAGGGCGATTACTCGCTCGACGAAGATGCTCGTAAGGCGCTGCTGCTTTTGGCGGGTGGCGATGCGCGCAGCTGCTTGAACACCCTATCGCTTGCCTCCGATTTGGCTCGCGCTCAAAAGGCAGAGACCATTACCGAGGAAATGGTACGTACGGCGGTTCCCCATCGCACTCTTCCTTACGATAAGAAACAGGATATGCACTATGACGTGATATCGGCATTCATCAAGTCGATGCGCGGATCAGACCCCGATGCAGCCTTGTACTGGCTTGCTCGGATGATCGATGGTGGGGAAGATCCGAAGTTCATTGCGCGTCGTATCTTTATTTCTGCATCCGAGGACATTGGCAATGCCGATCCGCAAGCGCTCTTGGTCGCCGAAGCATGCTTTAAGGCTGTTGAGGTTATTGGCATGCCCGAATGTCGCATTAATCTGGCTCAGGCGGCAGTGTACATGGCTCTAGCCCCAAAATCTTGCTCCGCGTATGCTGGCATCGGCAAAGCATTGGACGAGGTGCGTAACGGCCCGCTTCGCCCCGTGCCCGATTACTTGCGCGATCGCCATCGTCCGGGGTCTGAAGAATACGGAGAGTATCTGTACCCCCATAGTTATGCCGAGGGCTATGTTAAGCAGCGGTATCTCCCCGAAGGCTTGGAGCGTGGGGTGTTTTTCACGCCTGGGGAACGAGGTTGGGAGAGGTATCGCGTTGACGCCCCTCTATCCGATAGAATGTAATCTGCACATGTGAGTTTTAAGTTCCTGACCAGAGGAGGAAAGATGGAAATCTTCGAATCGCTTATTCCTGTGGGAATCGTGCTGCTGTGCATCGCCGGCGTTGTTGCACTGGGTGCCATGGCGTATCTTTTCATCACCCTTACGAAATCCATGAAGGAAACGTTTGAAAAAGTTGATCCTTTGGTTGTGGAGGCTAAGGAAGCGCTCGACACGGCAAAGCCTGCTCTTGAGCGTATCGATCCGTTGATGGAGCGCATTACCCTTACCGTTGATGCTGCAAATCTAGAGATCATGCGGGTGGATCAGATCTTGGAGGACGTGAACACCATCACGGGTAATGTCTCCAAGGCAACTGAATCCCTCGACAACATCACATCGCTCCCTTTAGACGCGCTCTCCAACGTGACCAGCCGTCTTCGCAGCCGCATCGCTCCGCTGGGCGCTAAGGCGGAAGATTCTCGCGTTGGTGCTGTTGTGCAGGTGGTCGATCAGAAGCTCGACAGCGTCGAGACGTGTGTTTCTGACGCTCAGGCTCGTGCCGATGTAAAGCGCGCCGAAGCCGCTGAAGCCGTTGCCGCTCGCGAAGAGGCACAGGCTCAGGCAAACGAGATGTCTTCCAACTTGAAGGACGCTTTCTCTGTTCAGATTTCTCGCGATTCCGAATCCGCTCAAAACTAATAGGAGTGCTTAACCAGTTATGACGAACAGCGATACTCATCTCTCGGATAGCGAGTTTCGCAAAGAGGAATTGAAAACGGTAAAATCGCGTCGCCGCTTATACACGAGCACCTTCATTATCGTGATGTTCGTTCTTTTGTATTTGCTTGGGCGGGCGCTCAACATTTTGGCCACTCCCGTGGCCATTGTTGTCTGGACGACCATCATCGTTTTCTGTCTGAGGGGCCCAGTTAACTATCTGGAAAGTAAAGGCATTGGCCGCCTGTGGGGAACATGTGTGGCTTATATCCTTATGGGCGTGGTGGTAACGGCTCTCAGCTGGATGCTCTTTTCGCCAATGTTCGGCGTTGGTGAACAGTTCACTGCGTTGCTTCAAACCTTCTCTGACCAGATTTCTCAGGTGCGCAACGTCTGGAATGACGTCTATTCGCAGTACGCCTACATCCTTCAAGACGAGCGCATTTCCAATTGGATGAATGATGCTTTTTCGTCGGTGGGAACCTGGTTTTCTGGCATGGCCTCCGCCAGTGCAGAGGGTATGGTCTCGGTGGGCTCTGGTGTTGCCATTTCCGCCATGGTTATTGGCTTTTCCCTGGTGGTGGCATTTTGGGTTCTTATGGAGCTGCCTGCATTGGGTGCTGAAATCAAACGCGTGTTCGGCCCCCGATTCCGGGAGGATCTAGACATCATCTATCTCACGGGTACCCGCGTTATGGGTGGCTATATCAAGGGTACGTTGGTCCAATGCATGCTTATCGGTGTGTGCTGCGGTATTGGTTTTGCCGTTATGGGCATCCCCAGTGCAGCGGCTCTGGGCGTTATCACCGGTCTGCTGAACATCATTCCTGTTGTGGGCCCGTGGCTAGGCGGCGGCATGGCTGCAATCGTGGGTGTTTTCTCAAGTCCGCTTATTGCTGTTATCGCGTTGGTGTATACCATTGCCGTGCAGCAATTCATCTACACCTTCATTTCGCCGAAGATCATGGGCAATTCGGTGGACATCCATCCTGCGCTAGTCATCATGGCCTTGATGGTGGGTTCTGCTTTAGGTTTTGCCGTTGGCGGCGTTGTTGGCAACATCGTGGGTATGCTTGCTTCGATCCCTGCGGTCGCTGCCATTAAATCGCTATTTGTGTACTACTTCGAGAAGCGCACGGGTCGCGTTATCGTTTCGCCTGATGGCGTTATCTTCAAGGGGGAACCTTCGGGCAAAGAGGCGAATCCTGTTGCCGATGCCACTGGTGAGTTTTCTGCGACTCAGGTTACTTCGCGTGGGGCAAAGCACGGAAAATGATAGAATCTGCATTTGGCAAATTACTAAACGATGAACACTTCGAAGAGGAACAATATCGTATGAACTATATGACTACCGCCGAAATTCGCGAGAAGTACCTGGCGTTCTTCGAGGAAAAGGGCTGCAAGCGCATGCCTTCTTCTTCCCTGATCCCCGATGATCCATCACTGCTGCTTACCAGCGCTGGCATGGTTCAGTTCAAGCCCTACTTCCTTCATCAGAAGGAGCTTGATAGCCGCTACATTGGCGCTACCACCGCTCAGAAGTGCGTACGCACCAACGACATCGACAATATCGGTGATGCTCGCCACCTAAGCTTCTTTGAAATGTTGGGCAACTTTAGTTTTGGTAAGTACTTCAAAAACGAAATGTGTGCTTGGGCATACGAATTCTCTACCGAGGTATTGGGGCTTCCTGCTGAAAAGCTCTACTTTACCGTTTTCGAAAACGACGACGAGACCATTGAAATCTGGAAGAGCCTTGGTGTTCCAGAGGATCATATTTCCAAGCTGGGTGAAGAAGATAACTTCTGGCGCGCTGGTCCTACCGGCCCCTGCGGTCCCTGCTCTGAAATTTATTTCGATCAGGGTCCCGACGTAGGGTGTGGCAGCCCCGACTGTAAGCCTGGCTGCGACTGTGATCGCTACCTTGAGTTCTGGAACTGTGTGTTCACCCAGTACGATGGACAAGAGGACGGCACCCTTGCTCCGCTCCAGACGAAGAACATCGATACCGGCATGGGCCTTGAGCGTATTGCTGCAATCATGCAGGGTGTAACCAATAACTACGACACTGATATCCTTCGTAGCTTGGTTGGCGTTGGCGAAGAGCTTTCTGGCAAGGAGTACCGCCAGGAAATGGAAACCGATGTGTGTCTCCGCATCATCGCTGATCACAGCCGCTCAATCACGTTTATGATCGCCGATGGCATTCTTCCTTCCAATGAGGGTCGCGGTTATGTTCTGCGCCGTTTGCTTCGTCGCGCGGTTATGAAGGGCCATTCTCTGGGTATTGAAGGCGCCTTCCTTACCAGTTACGTTGACAAGATCATCGAGCTTATGGGCAACGTGTATCCCGAACTTGTCGAGAACGAAGAGCTTATCAAGCGCGTTGTTCTTTCCGAGGAAGAGCGCTTTGGTGCAACGCTTCGTCAGGGTCAGGCATATCTCGACGATGCCCTTTCCAAAATGGAAGGCACTGTGCTTTCCGGTTCTACCGCCTTTGTCCTGCATGACACCTACGGTTTCCCCATTGAGGTAACTACGGAAATCTGCGAAGAGCGTGGCTATTCCATTGACGAAGAGGAATTTGCTCGCTGCATGGAAGAGCAGCGTAATCGTGCTCGTGCCGCAAACGTTAAGGATGCCGAAGCTGCATGGAGCACCTATGGTGGCGTTCACGCTGATCTCTTGAAGGAGCTTGGTGCAACCGAATTTGTTGGCTACGAATGTCTTTCTGCCGATGCTGAGGTTTGCGCGATTGTCCGCAATGGTGAGCGCGTTGACTCTCTTTCTGCTGGTGAACAAGGCGAAGTTGTGCTCAACGTTACTCCGTTCTACGCTGAAATGGGCGGCGAAGTTGGCGACACAGGCACCATCACCGCTGATGGTGTGGAGCTTCAGGTAACCGATACCAAAGCGCCTGAAAAGGGCTTGGTATGTCATGTTGTCACCGTTGCCTCTGGGGTGCTTACGGTTGGCATGGCTGTTTCCGCGCAGGTTGACGTTAAGCGTCGTGCTTGCATTGCACGCAACCACACGTGTACTCATATTCTGCATGCTGCCCTTCGTCAGGTTCTTGGTGCTCACGTCAAGCAGGCTGGTAGCTATGTTGGCCCTGATCGTCTTCGCTTCGACTTCACTCACTTTGAGTCGGTTACGCCTGAGCAGCTGAAGCAGGTCGAAGAACTCGCCAACAGCGTTATCATGTCCGCTACCGCAACGAACATCTTCGAAACCTCGCTTGCCAAGGCTCGCGAAGAGGGTGTTACCGCTCTGTTCGGCGAAAAGTATGGCGATGTGGTTCGCGTTGTTAAGGTGGGCGATTTCTCCAGCGAGTTGTGCGGTGGTTGCCATGTTGCCAACACTGCTGAAATTGGATTGGTGAAGATCGTCTCTGAAAGCAGCGTCGGTGCAAACCTTCGTCGTATCGAGGCTTTCACTTCCTACGATGCTTTGACTTATCTCAATGGCTTTGAACATCAGATGAAGGAGCTCTCCGCTACTTTGCGTGTGCCCACATCCGACGTCCAGGCCCGCGTCGAGGCCAATATCAAGCAGCTGCGCGATCTTAATGCCAAACGTAAGGCTAATAAGGTTGCCGCGGCAACGGGTGAGCTCCCTGAAGCTCTCGACCAGTTCACCGTTGGTTCCGACTACCCGGTATTTATCTACCGCAAGGACGGCATCGATGCTGGCGGTATGCGTAATTTCTGGGATATCGTACGCTCTCGCCTTCCTGAAGCCGGCGCTTGTGTGCTGGCTTCCGACAATCAGGGCACACCTATTTTGCTTGCTGCAGGTACTGACGAAGCAGTTGAAAAGGGCTTCAATGCTGGTGCGGTAATCAAGCAGATTTCCCGCGAGATCAAGGGCGGCGGTGGCGGTAAGCCCACTATGGCGCAAGCTGGCGGCAAGGATGTTTCTGGCATCGATGCTGCGCTTGATGCCGCACGCAAGCTGTTCGCATAAAACGGGTAACGGAAGGGAGGAACGCACACGTGAGAATCATGGCTCTTGATATCGGCAAGGTTCGCTGCGGTATTGCCATCAGTGACCCTCAAGAAAAAATTGCCACCCCTCTGTGCGTTCTTCCCACCGAAGAAGTGCGTGCCAACGCACCAAGTTTTCGCCGCTTGTGCGAAGATTGGGAACCGGAACTGATAGTGTCTGGCTTGCCTCTTACTATGGGTGGCGCAAAGGGCCCGCAAGCGCAGTCTATTCGTGAGGTTGCCCAGCAAGTTGCCTCCAAGCTTGGTCTTCCATTGGAGTTTTCCGATGAAAGGCTCAGTTCTTCAGAGGCAAAGCGCTCTTTGCGCGAGCAAGGCTTTTCTGAAAAGGAAATGCGCGGTAAGGTTGATATGATCGCTGCGTCGTTGTTTCTCCAGTCGTGGCTCGACAAGCGCATGGCTGGTTCTTTGAAAGGTGAGGCAAATGAGTCCTAGGAAGGTTACGTATTCCCGCAAGTCCACACATGCGGCTCGCGCTGCTCATGCGAGGGGCGAAAAGGAATTCCGTACATACGACACTTCGGCGATTCGCCCGAAGAAGTCGAAAGCGCCGCTCATAGCCTTAGTTGCTGCTGTAGCAGTCGTGGTTATCATCATCGTGGCGCTCTTCGTGAACACCAGTTGCGCGGAAGCCGCAAATGATCACTTGGCTCCCGATGGACAGCAGGTCACAGTACAGATTGCCGAAGGTTCTACATTGCCCGTTATCGCAGACAACCTCTACGATGCGGGCCTTGTCATTCGTAAGGGCGAATTCACCGCTGTCGCGAATGCCAAGGGCGCTGCCTCTTCACTCAAACCAGGCGTCTATTCCTTCGAAGGCGGCATGAGCAACGAAGAATTGGTGGACGCGCTCGTTGCCGGTCCCACTGCCAACATAACTAATTTGGTGGTTCCCGAAGGAGCTACGCTCGATTCAATAGCTGCCGCGGTGGAAAAAGCCTATAACGGTTCTATCACCGCCGACCAATTCAAAACCGCAGCTTCGGACGCTTCCAAGTACGCAAAGGAATACACGTTCTTAACCGATGCTGGCAAGAACTCGGTCGAAGGGTTCCTGTTCCCCAAAACGTACGAGCTGATTGTTAACGCATCTGCTGAAGACGTGGTGCGTCAGATGCTCGATCAATATCGCTCTGAGGTGGCGTCTCTCGATTTTTCGTATCCGCGTAGCAAGGATATGTCTAACTATGACGCATTGATTCTTGCCTCCATCGTGGAAAAGGAAGCCACTAACGACACGCGCACCAAGGTAGCCGCCGTTTTCTACAATCGCTTGGGCAATTCCGGCGATCCGTCGTATGGCACGTTGGGCAGCGATGCAACCACGGCTTATGAGGTGGGGGACAATCTCGATACGTACGACTGGTCAACTAAGAGTCCGTACAACACCCGTGTAACCAAGGGCTTGCCCCCCACGCCGATTTGCAGCCCGAGCATCGATTCGCTGCACGCGGTTCTTTCTCCTGAACGCAACTTCGGTGACTATTATTTCTTCTCGTTTTGGACCAACGATCACGGTGGGGTCGATTACTTCTTCGATAAAACCTACGAAGAGCACCAGAAGACCATCGCCAATCATTCGTAGGCTTTATTGAGGTAGCGATGTCTCTTATCCAACCTGACCGCTATTTTTCGCGAACGAGTGCCATCAATGTTGAATGGGACATTGTCGGCAAGGGCTTTACGCACGTGCTGCTTGATATCGATAACACCATTCTTTCTCGCGCCGACCATCAGGTACCTGCTGATGTGCGTCGGTGGCTGCTGCGTGTTCGTGCTGCTGGTGTGAAGATGTGCTTTCTCTCGAATAATTTTCACGGTAACGTATTCGACCTTGCTCGTGAGCTTGATCTTCCTATCGTGGCCAAGGCCCTTAAGCCTCTTCCGCACGGGTTCGTCATGGCGCGCAATAAAATTGGGGGCACGCGGAAAAACACTTTGATGATTGGTGATCAACTTTCAACCGATGTTATAGGGGCGCATCTTGCCGGCATGAAAGCATATCTGGTATGTCCGTTGGTGGAGGAAGACCTAAAGCATACGATGTTCGTTCGCTCTATTGAGCGTGCCTTCATTTCCGATAAAGAGCCAGAGGGGGCAAGCGCATGCGAAACCTTACATTCCTAGCGTCGCCCGCCATAGCGTCTGTTGCTGCTTCGTTTCGCCGCTCCTTTATGGAAAAGACCGCTTCGTGGAGCGTGGCAATCGAAGAGTGCCACACGCGTAGTGAAGCTGCGGCCCTGCTTTCGGCAAAGAGGAGCCATGCGTTTGTGGTCTCCGCCCAATTTCGTCAGGCGGTATTCGAGGCTGGTAAGGTTCAGGGTGCATCGGCACGTTTGGCGCAAGGTGCCGATATTCTCTATCGTGGAGGGAAGAATACTCTTGCCCTTAGCCAATATGCTCGTGTTGCTATTGATGAAATGGAGCGGCTCTTCCTTCCCTTGTACGGTGCGAAGGCTGTTGTCCTGGGATCGGGCAGTTCGGCTCTTGACGTGGCGTACGAATGCGCACGTGCAGGTGTGAGTGAGATTACCTTGCTGGGGACGGAAAAAGAACGCACGCGTAACAACCTGCTTGCCTTCTTGGAGGCGTTTGGCAAGGAACGTACCCAGATCATCGATACTGAGCAGAAGCGCGTTGGTCACCTTTCCGCAACCCGTGCCTACGACAACGCCTCGTTCCTGTTTGGAACCGTTGCGGCAGCTTCTCGTATTGCTGCGGCGGATCTTGTTTTCTGCACCGAGGATTTTAGTCGTGCCGGTATTGCTTTTGAGCCCAGTCATATCGTGTGCGACCTTTGTGGCGAAAGCGCTTGCTATAGCGATGCGGCAATTGCTGCAGGCTGTGATTTTTTGGCAACGTCATCGGTGATGGCGGCGTGGGGCGCGGAATGCGCAGAGCTGCTTGTAGAATTCGGTCGTGCTGAGCTGTAACACGTTCGAAACCTAAAGTACTTTATTTCGATGGAGCAACAGTGGTTTTGCTAAAATCGTGTTTGATTTATCTAACATCGAATAAGGAATGCAGCATGGAATACATAACAGCAGGTGAAAGCCATGGCCCTGTTCTTACGGCTATAGTTTCGGGCGTTCCTGCAGGGTTGGCTATCTCTGAAAAGGCAATTAACTCTGATCTTGCCCGCAGGCAGAGTGGTTATGGCCGCGGCGGCAGGCAGGCAATCGAAAAGGATAAGGTGTCGGTTACCTCTGGTGTTCGTTTTGGCCACACCATTGGGTCGCCGGTGACGTTGTCTGTTGCGAACCGCGATTGGTCGAACTGGACCGAGCGCATGTCCGTGTTCGGCGAGCCTCCTCAAGATCTGGTTCGTGAGGTAACTCCTCGTCCTGGACACGCTGATTTGCTGGGTGTTTTGAAGAACGATATGGATGATTGCCGTAATATCCTGGAGCGTTCCAGTGCCCGTGAAACCACCATGCGTGTTGCCGCTGCTGGCATCGCGCGTGAATTCCTGGCCGAGCTTGGTGTTGAAATCTATTCCTATGTAGTGTCTATCGGCGATGAGATCATGAAGGAAGAAGACCCCATGGCCGCTGCCACCACCTACACCCCGCTCGACATCGAGATGAGTGAGGTTCGTTGTCCCAGCTCCGAAGCTTCTGAACGCATGATGGATGCTATCGACAAGGCCAAGGACGCGGGAGACACCCTGGGCGGTGTGTTCCGAGTCGTGGTAACTGGTCTTCTTCCTGCAGTTGGTGGGTATGAAACGCCAACCGATCGTCTAACGTCAAAGCTCGGTGGCGCATTGTTCTCCATTCCTGCCATCAAGGGTGTCGAATTCGGCATCGGCTTTGAGACCACGCGTCGCCCGGGTAGCCAGGTGCACGACGAGATCCTTCTCGACGAAGCGGAAGGGTTTGTGCGCGCATCCAACAATGCAGGTGGCCTGGAAGGCGGAATGACCACGGGTATGCCGTTGGTGATTACCGTGGGGATGAAGCCCATCGCCACGCTTACTACGCCGCTTAACACCGTTAACCTCGATACGCTTGAAGTGGCCGAAGCATCGAAGGAACGTAGCGATACTTGTGCCGTTCCAGCTGCTGCCGTTGTTGCGGAATCCGAGGTGGCAATGGTGCTTGCAGATGCCTACCTTAAGAAGTTCGGCTGCGACAATATGACCGATATCAAGCAGAACATCGCTTCGTACAAAGAGCGTATCAAAACGATGTCCCGTTAAAACGCCACGAATCACGAGGAGCTTATTTCATGACCGCAAACCACCCTACGCATGCAGGCAAGTTCTATCTCACCAAGCCGGTGTTCTTTATCGGCTTCATGGGAGCAGGTAAGACCAGTATTTCTCAGCAGATCGCGGTAACGTGCGGCGTTGCATCTATTGATGCTGATGAATATCTTGAGTTTCGCGAAGACCGAATCGTTGCCGACATCTTTGCCGAAGACGGCGAAGAGGCATTTCGCGATATCGAAACTGATGTTTTGCGTGACCTGGTAAAGCGTTCTCCGCGTCTTATTGGTTGCGGTGGCGGTGTTGTTACCAAGCGTCCCGTTAACGCTCAAATCATGAAAGAGGCGGGTTATGTGGTGTATTTGAAGGTTTCCGCTGACGGAGCCGCTGCCCGTATCCCCAACACCGATTCCCGCCCTATGTTCAAGAACCTCGAAACTGCCCGTAAAACCATCGTCGAGCGAGAGCCTCAGTATGAAGCTGCTGCCGATGTTTCCGTGGACACCGAAGGCCGCACTATTCGCGATGTTGCAGACGAGGTAGTTGAGCTTCTGCTTGATGCTGGTGTGTTGGTGAAGAGGGATTAGTACATGGCGCGCATTGTTGTGGAAATCCCTGGTGAACGTGCCTATGATGTGGTTGTTTCGGCGGGGCAGATCGATCGGCTTGGCGCTGAGATGCGTGCCTTCGATGCCAATCAGAAAGCACTTATCATCACTGATACAGAAGTGGCTGTGCGCTACCTCGATCCCGCTAAAGCATCTCTGAAGCAGGTTGGTTATCAGGTTTCTGTTATCACGGTGCCAGCGGGGGAGTCGGCAAAATCGGTTGAATGTGCTTCCGAGATTTGGCATGCCATGGTTGAATGCGGCTTGAATCGTGATTCTGTCGTAGTTGCTTTGGGCGGCGGCGTTGTGGGCGATTTGGCTGGTTTTACCGGTTCTACGTTCATGCGCGGTCTGCGCATTGTTCAGGTTCCCACCACCTTGCTTTCTATGGTCGATTCTTCTGTTGGAGGAAAGACGGCAATCAACCTTGAGTCGGGTAAGAACTTGGTGGGCACCTTTTGTCAACCGTCGCTGGTTTGTGCCGATGTCGCCGCGCTTGCCACGCTTCCCGAAAGGGAATGGGCTTGTGGGTGCGGTGAAATAGCCAAGTCGGCCGTTATTGATTCGGAGGACTTTTTCTTTTGGCTGTACAGTCATACCGACCAACTGGCTGCCCGCGAACCGGAAACGGTCAAGGAGGCGGTGCAGCGTTGTATCGTGTTCAAAGCGTCGGTGGTAGCGCGCGACCAAGAAGAAACCAAAGGGGTGCGCGAGTGTCTTAATTATGGGCACACACTTGCTCATGCCATTGAGACAGAGGCGGGCTATGGTGTGTACTCCCATGGTCATGCTGTTGCGCAGGGCATGCGCTTCGCCTCCCGATTGGCAGTAGCGCATCTAGGGGCATCGATGGAATTCGTACAGACCCAGGATGCTTTGCTCGATGCCCTTGGCTTGCCTGAGCTTCGGCTGAAGGCTGAACCTGAACGCCTCCTTCATCTTATGAAGGGCGACAAGAAGGTGCGCTCTGGCAAACTTCGCTTTGTGCTTCCTCGTGCTTGTGGCGAATGGGAAGTGTGCGAACTCGAAGATGAGTTTGTGCTGGAATACCTTCAAGCTTGGCAGCGAAGTCTCTCGTAGGTTATTGGCAGGGCCTTGGGCCCTGTTCCTTTTTATTGCTCCCATGCATTTCGGACTAATGTTGCAAAGGAGAACGAAATGGCACATAATCCCAAACGTCTTTCCCGTCTTCGCGCCGTAATGGGTGAACAGGGGATAGATGTGCTTTACGTCCGTGAGCTTTCGAACATTTCGTGGGCTACGGGCTTTGAGCGTGTTTTCGATGACGAACCAGCCCATGCCCTTGTTGTCTCTGCTCGTAACTGTGTGTTGCACACGGATTCCCGCTACTTTGACGCAATGAAGTCTGCTGCTGCCGATACCGACATTGAAGTCGATAATAGCCGTATGGCTCATGGTGCCGTACTTGCTAAGGTGTCAGATTGCATCGATGGCGATATCGTTCGTGTTGGCATTGAGGATTCGATGCCTTTGGCGGAATATCACGCCTTGCAGCGAACGTTTGAGGGCAGGGCAATCGATTTGGTGGAACTCTCGGGCTTTGTAGAAGAGCTTCGTCAGGTTAAAGACGAATCCGAGATAACGGCAATGCGAAAAGCGCAAAGCATCACAGATGCGGCTTTCGCCAACATTATCGCGTTCATGAAGCCTGGTATGACCGAGCGTGAGGTTCAGTTGCAGTTGGATCGCTACATGCACGAAGGGGGAGCTGAAGGGCTGGCGTTTGGCACCATTGTGGCGACGGGCGCTCATGCCGCATCTCCTCATGCGATTCCTGGCGAAACGAAATTGGCATTTGGCGATGCTGTGGTGATGGATTTTGGTGCTCGCTATGCGGGATATTGTTCCGACATGACTCGTACGGTGTTCGTGGGGGAGCCGAGTGATGAAGCTCGTCGTGCCTATGGGGCTATTCGTCGTGCCAACGAGGAATGCGAGGCTATGCTGCGCGCTGGGCTTTCTGGCGCCGACGTCCATCAACACGCTGAAGCGGTTCTAGAAGAAGAGGGCTTCGGCGGCGCCATGGGCCATTCTCTTGGCCACAGCGTAGGAATCGATATACACGAGGCGCCCAATCTTTCGCCCAGGAATCCGAAAGCGCTTTGCGCGGGCAATGTTGTTACGGTGGAGCCGGGGATTTACCTGACGGGCAAATTCGGTATGCGTCTAGAGGACTATGGCGTGGTCCGCGACACATCGTATGAGGTGTTTACGCAAAGTACCCATGAGATGATTATTATCTCGTAGCATTCTGGGTATAATGTTTAGGTTATTTTTGCAATGGTTCATTTTTGAAGGAGCATAACGTGGCAATCTCTACCGCCGATTTTCGTAATGGCATGTGCATCGAGTACAACAACAAGCTCTGCACGATCGTTGAATTCCAGCATGTTAAGCCTGGCAAGGGCGGTGCATTCGTTCGCACCAAGCTCCGCGACATCAAAACCGGTCGCGTAGTTGACTACACCTTCAACGCTGGTACCAAGTTCGACTCCGTTCGTCTTGAAACCAAGAAGATGCAGTTCCTCTATAGCGATGGCACTGATTTCAACTTCATGGATATGTCTTCCTTCGAGCAGCTGTCTATTCCTGCTGAGACCGTAGGTTCTGCAGCAAACTGGCTGAAGGAAAACGACGAGGCAACCCTCATGTACGCTGGCGACGAACTCATCAGCATTGAGCCTCCTATGTTCGTTGAGCTTGAGGTTACCGAAACCGAGCCTGGCTTCAAGGGCGACACCGCTACCAACACCACCAAGCCTGCAACGCTCGAAACCGGCGTAACCATTCAGGTTCCCACCTTTGTTGAGATCGGCGACGTTCTTCAGATCGACAGCCGTGACGGCCGCTTTGTTAAGCGCGTCTAGTTCTATGTGTCTTAACTGAAAACTCTACTGGCAACGGGGCGCTACGGCGCCTCGTGCTTTATACTTAATTTTCGTTTTTAACGTGCGTATAGTGCGCGCAACGCGTTTCGAAGAGGAGGTGCGAAACACTTGGGAAAGCTTCAGATCATGGACACCACCATTCGCGACGGCCAGCAGAGCCTCTGGGCAACTCGTATGCCTATCGGCGATATGCTCCCGATCTTACCTAAGATGGATCGCGTAGGTTATTGGGCTATCGAGGCTTGGGGCGGTGCTACGTTCGACACTTGCCTGCGCTTTCTCGACGAAAACCCTTGGGATCGCTTGCGCTCTATCAAGTCGAAGACCCCCAATACGCGTCTTTCCATGCTGTCCCGTGGACAGAACCTGGTGGGTTACAAGCACTATTCCAAGGATATCGTCAACCGCTTCATCGCTGCTGCTCATCGCAACGGCATTGACGTGTTCCGCGTGTTCGATGCGCTGAACGATATTCGCAACGTGGTAGATAACGCCGAGGCCATTAAGGCATGCGGCGGTCACTTCGAAGGCGCTATTTCCTACACGCTTTCTCCAGTTCATACACTCGACAGCTTCCTTGAATATGGTCAGCAGCTTAAGGATCTTGGCGCTGACTCCATTGCCATCAAGGATATGGCGGGCATGCTTACCCCGTATCGCACCGAGCGCATCGTTAAGGCATTCAATGCCGAAATCGGTTTGCCAATTCATGTTCATTGCCACTATGTTGGCGGTATGGCTCCTGCCAACTACCTGAAGGCTGCTGAAGCTGGTGCCGCTATTGTTGATACCGCTTCTGCGCCTTTGGCGTTTGGCAATTCCCAGCCTGCGGTCGAAATGCTCGTTGCTGCTATGCAGGAAAGCCGTTACGACACTGGGCTTGATCTGGGTCTGCTGTTTGAGATTTCCGAGTACTGGGAAGAGGTTCGCAAGCGCGGGCATTACAAGCGTGGCGTTTCTTCTCTTACCCACATGAAGGTCTACTCACATCAGGTCCCCGGTGGCATGATGTCGAACCTTATGTCGCAGCTGGAAATCCAGAATGCAATCGATCGCCTCGACGATGTTATGGAAGAAATTCCTCGCGTTCGTGCCGAGGTGGGCTATCCGCCGCTGGTAACGCCTCTTTCCCAGATCGTAGGCACGCAGGCCGTGTTCAATGTTCTGACGGGTAAGCGCTGGAGCGTTGTTTCCAAGGAAATGAAAGATTACATCTGCGGTTACTATGGAAAGGCTCCTGGTCCCATGAGCCCAGAGGTGGTAAACCGTGTTGTGGGCGAATCCGACATCATGCTTGATCCTGATGTTGCTCCTGGTTCGCTGGTAACTACCACGTTCGCCGAGCTTGAAGAAGAAATCGGCGATCTGGCGAAAACTGAAGAAGACGTTTTGATGTACGCGCTTTTCCCGAATGAGGCTCGTACGTATTTGAGCAAGCACCGTACATCTGAAAAGGTCGATTTCCTTCTTGAAGAGGAATCGAGCAACACCAAGGAGGACGATTACGTGGATATCAATCAGATTCGAGAGCTCGTTCGCGTTGCTGAGGAAAGCGGCGTTGGCGAAATCGTAGTCGAGGAAGAGGGCGCTCGTATCGCCGTCCGCATGCCCGGCGCTGTTGCGGCCGCTCCTGCTGCCCCTGTTGCAGCCGCAGCTCCTGCAGCTCCTGCACCCGCTGCTGCTCCTGCTGCAGCTCCTGCCTCAGCCGCTTCTCATCCTGCAAATTGGTATTGCGTAACCTCTCCGATGGTGGGCACGTTCTATGCTGCTCCCGCTCCTGGCGAACCTGCTTTTGTTCAGGTTGGCGACGAGGTTGCTGCAAACCAGACGCTGTGCATCGTTGAAGCTATGAAACTCATGAACGAAATCGGTGCCGAGGAAATGGGTACGGTACGCGAGGTGTGTGTTGAGGATGCAACGCCGGTAGAGTTCGGCACCCCGCTCTTCTACATTGAGCCCCACGCGAGCCATGATGCCGTTGGTCCGGAGAGTGCATAAATGTTTGACAAAGTCCTAATTGCCAACCGCGGAGAGGTTGCCCTGCGCATCATGCGCGCCTGCAAGGAGATGGGCATCAAAACCGTGGCGGTGTATTCAACGGAGGATGCCGATACGTATCCTGTTCGCTATGCGGATGAAAAAGTATGCATCGGTCCTGCTCCTGCCAATAAAAGCTACCTGGTAATGCCTTCCATTATCGCTGCGGCGGTGAACACTGGCTGCCAGGCTATCCACCCCGGCTACGGCTTCTTGGCTGAAAACTCCGATTTCGCTCGTGCCTGCGCCGACAACGATTTGGTGTTCATTGGCCCTTCGCCCGAGTGCATTGATGCTATGGGTAACAAGGCTGCCGCCCGTGACACCATGAAGGCCTGCGGTGTTCCTACGGTGCCTGGTTCTGACGGCGTTATCGAAACGGTCGAAGAAGCCCGTAAGTTCGCTGAAGAAGTTGGTTATCCGGTACTCATCAAGGCATCTGCTGGCGGCGGCGGTAAGGGCATGCGCGAAGTGCACGACCCTGCCGATCTGGAATCCCAGTTCATGGCTGCGAAGAACGAGGCTCTTGCGGCGTTTGGCAACGGCGACGTTTACCTGGAAAAACTTGTTCTCCGTCCGCGTCACGTCGAGGTGCAGATCCTTGCTGACAAGCATGGTAATCGTATTTCCTTGTGCGAACGCGACTGCTCGCTGCAGCGTCGCCATCAGAAGTTGCTCGAGGAAGCTCCTTCGCCAGCTCTGACCGAGGAAATCCGTCGTGCTATGGGCGTTGCTGCTGTTAAAGCAGTGCGTGCAACGGGTTACGAGAATGCGGGTACCATCGAATTCTTGCTCGATACGGACGGCAAGTTCTACTTCATGGAAATGAACACTCGTGTTCAGGTGGAGCACCCGGTTTCGGAGCAGATTACGGGCACCGACATCATTAAGGAACAGCTGCGCATTGCTTCAGGTGAGCCCATCTCCTGTATTGAGCGCGCACCCTTTGCGCCCTTTGGTCATGCTATGGAGTTCCGCATCAACGCTGAAGATCCTGAGCATGATTTCCGTCCGTGCCCTGGCAACATCACGCGCTTCGAGGTTCCCGGTGGTCCTGGTGTTCGTGTGGAAACCTACATCAAGCAAGGCGACCGCATTTCTCCGTATTATGATTCCATGGTTGCCAAATTGATCGTATGGGGCATTGACCGCGATGAGTGCATCGCTCGAGGCAAACGTGCCCTGAGTGAGTTCTGCATCGAGGGCATCAAAACCACGATCCCCTTCCATTTGGAGGTTCTTGAAAAGGAAGCCTTCGTCGAAGGAAGGGTGTATACCGATTTCATCGAAACCGAAATGGGGGATGAATAACATGCCAGATATCAATACCGAAAGCATGGCAATCGCGCCAGGCGTTGTGGAAACGATTGTTACCCTCGCTGTTCGCGATGTTGCTGGCGTGGCATCGGTTGGTGCCGCACCTTCCGGGATCCGTTCCCTTCTTTCGTTCAAGCAGTCCGTGCAGGGCGTGTCCGTCAACGTTTCTCATGACAACACGGTTGACGTTGCGGTTTCCCTTCGTGTCCAGTCGGGTCGCTCTTTAAACGAAATTGCCGATAATGTTCGCAAGTCTGTCGCCGATGCTGTTCTTTCGCAGGTTGGCCTTACGGTGTCACGCGTGGATATCCGCGTTGACGGCATCGTATTCCAGGATTAGTGGTGCTTGTGTCTAAAGCTTTTTCTCAGCATGAAGAACGCACTCTTGCTCGTAAGCATGCGCTGCAGCTTATGTATCAGGGTGAGATTCTGGAAAAGACTCCGCGTGAGCTTATCGATAATGGTCAGCTTGTCCCTGAAACGCAGGGTTTGGGCGAGTATGCTCTGATGCTTCTTGACGGTGCCAAGGAAAACCTTGAAGCAATCGATGAGCTTATTGAATCTGCAAGCGACAACTGGACGCTCGACCGCATGCCTGTAGTTGACCGTTCATTACTTCGCCTTACCACGTATGAAATGCGCTACGTTGACGATGTACCTGTTTCGGTATCCATCAACGAAGCCGTTAACCTGGCTAAAGAGTTTGGCGGCGACGATTCCCCGAGGTTCATTAACGGAATCTTGGGTCGTATCGCTACCCAGCTTGAAAGCGAGTAGGCATAATGGAATCACAGGCTCCTCAAACGTTCGAGGACATTAAGGCACGCCTTGACGAAATCGTGGCGGCTGTCAGCGATGAGGAGCTTCCTCTTGATGAGGCTTTGAGCCTATACGAGGAGGCGGTGGGCATCGGTCTTACCGCTTCTCGCATCGTCGAAGAGGGGATTGCTGCTAAGGAAGCCGAATCCGCCGAGGCTCAAGCCTCGTCGGATTCGGGTACTTCGTCCTCGGACGAATAGGAGGAGGTGCCGTATGGCCCGCATACTTGACTCCATCGATTCTCCAGACAAGTTGAAGCTCCTCACTGATGAGGAGCTTTCCATATTGGCGCAGGAAATTCGCGAGGAGATCATTAACGTCACTTCCAAGACGGGCGGTCATGTCGCATCGAGCCTTGGGGCGGTTGAAATCATATTGGCGGTTCATTCGCTCATTGATTCGCCTCATGATCGTTTCCTGTTCGATGTTGGGCATCAGTCGTATGCCCATATGCTCATCACAGGGCGCCTAAATGAATTTCCCACGCTTCGCCAATACAAGGGGTTGTCGGGCTTTCCGAAGCCCCACAGCAACCCTCATGATGTTCATCCTTCCGGTCATGCTTCCGACTCGCTTTCTGTAGCGTGCGGATTGGCGCGTGCACGCGATTTACGTGGTGACAGTCAAAAGATCGTGGCTCTTATTGGCGATGCTTCGCTTGCTGGTGGTATGGCATTCGAGGCGCTCAACGATATCGGCCAAGCACAGACGCCGCTCGTTATCATCTTGAACGACAACGAAATGAGTATTGCACGCAATGTTGGCGCAATGGCAATGCACCTGGGTGCACTGCGTGTTACGAGCAATTACCGTAAAAACCGTGACAACATGCAGGATTTTATGGAGAACTCTCTTGGTCCTGCAGGCAAGGCCATGGTGAAACTGGGCAAAACGGCAAAAGAATCGTTGAAGCAGTTTGTCGTGCCTGACACCATGCTTTTTGAGCAATTGGGAATTGTATGCACGCCGCCTGTTGATGGCCATGATATCCCCGCACTGAAGCGGACTATCGGTCATGCGCTGAAATCTGATGTTCCTGTTTTGGTACATGTGGTTACCAAAAAGGGTGCGGGCTATGGGCCAGCTGAGGCCGATCCGTCCCGATTCCACGGCACGGGACCCTATGATATTGCTACTGGTGCCGCACTGAAGGCTGCCCCTAGGGCCCTTACTTATACGCAGGCATTTACCAAAGCATTCGAGAAAGAAGCACAGCTGGATAGCTCCATCTGCGCTATTTCTGCCGCTATGGTTGACGGAACGGGATTGCGTCCTTTTGCGAATTCCCATCCTGATAGGTGCTTCGATGTTGGAATAGCCGAAGGTCATGCGGTGGGCATGGCAAGTGGTTTGGCGCTAGGCGGCCGTAAACCAGTAGTAGCTTTGTATTCCACCTTTTTCCAGCGCGCTATCGATCAGGCCATTATCAACGTGGCGCTTGAAAAGCTCAATGTTGTGTTTGCCCTCGATCGTGCGGGTTTGGTGGGCGACGATGGCCCCACGCATCACGGCATGTTCGATATGGCGTTTTTACGGTGCGTGCCAAATATGAAAATCTTGGCACCTTCAAACGAAGCCGAGCTTGCCCATGCATTGCATACCGCTCTGAGGCTTGATGGGCCTGTTGCCCTGCGCTATCCCCGTGGTGAAGCAGCGGGTGTTCCTATGCCGGACGATGCTCTTATGATGAAGCCTGGTAAGTCGCGTGAAGTTCGTGAAGGCACTCAGGCTGCAATTCTGGCGTTTGGTCGTATGGTCAACTATGCCGTTGATGCCGCTGAGATTCTTTCGAAGCAAGGCCTTTCGGTGCGTGTTGTTGATATGCGTTGGGTAAAACCCCTCGATTTTGAGGCCATTGCGGCAGCTGCAGAAACCGGGGTTGTGGTAACGGTTGAAGATGGCGTACGTATTGGTGGAGCTGGCGAAGGCGTAGCAGAGGCTATAGCGCTTATGGGGTCTGCCTCTAAAGTTGAAGTTTTGGGTTTGCCCGATAGCTTTGTTGCTCAGGGCAAAGTTGATCAGCTGTTTGCCGATTTGGGTATCGATGCCAAAGGCATTGCTCATACCGTTGCGAATCTGCTTGGTGAATAGGCTGTCGTATACAGGTATTAGCTGCTAGTCATGCGAGGGCCTCTCTGCCCTCGCATGTTCTTTGGGGTGGAAGTGAATAACGAACAGAACATCAATGCTTGGTTGAGTGGTGCTTCGCAAGAAGTCGTTGAAACCACTTTGCGGCTTATGGGGGCAGTGGAAGAACTTCGTAAAACGGAAACTATCTATCCTGCCCAAGATAAAATCTTGAATGCATTGGTTTTTACGGCTCCTGAAGATGTACGGGTGGTTATTCTAGGACAAGATCCCTATCATGGTCCCAACCAGGCAATGGGGCTTTCATTTTCGGTTCCAAAAGATGAAAAACTACCGCCGAGCCTGCGTAACATCTATAAGGAAATGGTTTCTGATCTTGGGTGCTCCATGCCCGAAAGCGGAGATTTGACTTCTTGGGCTGGACAGGGTGTTCTTCTGTTGAACACAACGCTTACCGTACGTGAGCATGCTGCAAATTCGCATGCAAAACTGGGGTGGCAGGTGCTAACCAATCATGTAATTGAGCGGTGCTTTATGTTGCCGCAACCTATTGTGTTTTTGGCATGGGGCAGACATGCGGTAGCGCTTGTTGAAAATGCGCGCACGAAGGCCGCCGGCCAGGAATCTGCTGCCTTGGATAATAAATATATCCTTCGGTCGACTCATCCTTCGCCTCTTTCCGCAAATAAACAGGCCGGTGAACTGCGCGCATTCATGGGGTCACGGCCCTTTTCCAATGCGAATACTCTCCTTGCGCGTTATGGCGAGAATCCGATTATGTGGCAAAGTGTTTGCTGATGGGAAGTATTGCAAAGCCCTTTAACCGCGTCTTCTTTTTGCTGTGTGTTCTTATAACCGGCTCGTTAGCTGGCGCCTTTGTTTGGTTGTTCTTTTTCCTCATGGATGAGGGCATTTCCTTTTTGTGGCAGACACTGCCTGGTTGGATAGGATCCGTCACTGCAGAACCGCTTCCTGTTCTGTCCCAAGGTCCATTTGGATTCGTGCCCTTCCCCTTGATTGTCTGTGTGCTAGGCGGGTTGGTAATCGGGCTGTACGCCAAACATACAGGAGTTGAGCCTGAAGATCTCAATAGCGTAATGGCAAAGGTCAAGCAAGATGGTCGCTACGATTACAGCCGTATCGGCAAGCTCTCATTAGCTGCTCTGCTGCCGTTGCTGTTTTGGGGGAAGTATAGGGCCCGAAGCTGGCCTTACAGGGGTCATCGCAGGGCTTTGCACTTGGGTGGGAGACAGGATGCGGAGATTCGGCGCTGACTTCAGGGCTCTTACCGTTGCCGGCACCCAGGCGGCGCTTGCTGCGTTGTTTACTGCACCGCTTTATGGTTTTGTGGCTCCGCTTTCCGGGACGGCTGATGGTGCACGCGGAGAAGAGGACATCGCTCTTCCAAAAGCCCAGAAGGCCGTCGTGTATCTGTGCGCTATTGCGGGAGCTTTGAGTGCATTTTTGATTTTGGGCCAGCTGTTCGGTGAAAACTCTGGTTTGCCGAGATTCGATGCGGTAGAAGTTGGCTCGTACGAACTGATGCTGTTGCTGCCGTTGGCTTTGGCGGGTATGGTCTGCGGTTGGGTATTTCATGCCGCTAATAAGGGTACTATGTGCCTTTCGCATGCAATGGGGAATCGTCCTGTGGCGAAAGCGGTGCTTGCTGGTGTGGTTTTGGCTATATGCGGTATGGCATTGCCGTACACCATGTTTGCCGGTGAATCGCAGGCGCATCGCTTGATGGAGGGATATTCGGCTCTTCCTGCAGCTGTCCTTATAACTACTGGTTTTGTGAAATGCGCTCTTACGCCAACGTGCTTGAATCTGGGTTGGCGAGGCGGCCATTTCTTTCCTGTGATCTTCTCTGGCGTTAGCTTAGGCTATGGTTTCGCCTTGCTTACGGGAGCAGCTCCTGCGTTTTGTGTGGCTGCTTGCACATCGGCGTTGATGGGAGCGGTAATGCGTCAGCCTATCATGGCAGCGCTGCTGCTGATGCTGTGTTTCCCCTTAAAGGGCGTCGTAGTGATGCTTGTGGCGGCGGTGATTGGGGCGGCTATTCCGCTCCCTAGAGTGTTTCGCCCGAACACGCAGACGGATAGGGCGTAGCGCGATACCCCCTTCAGGTTTGCCACCCATGGTACTTCGTTGTGTGGGCAAATCAAAATATGCATGATTGGCGCCTGAGTCACTGAAACAATCTGTTGTTCAGCGGTGCTCATGATTCCGTAAAACGATACGCCCCCGATTCCGTTCCAAGCGCTTTCCGTTTCTCGGTGTTCAGAAAACAGGATCGCTTGTAGAGGAAATCGGGGGCGTTATTGCTGGTAGTTGTGATGTTTCTAGGCAGAGAGCTTGCACTCTTCTTGTTCGATGAGTTCGCGTGCATGTTCGATGGCGTCATCGATGTTGACGCGGAAGTGCTCTTCGCCTACCAGATCAACAAAGCCAGCGCGACGCATGGTCTTCATGGGCTGTTCGTTCGCGTGGCTGAAGATCAGTTTTACGCCATTTTCGGTGCAGTAGTCGTAGAGGTTTTCAAGGGCATTCATTCCGGATGCGTCAAGTGATGGAACGCCGCGCATGCGGATGATCAGGTACTTGGTGAACGACTTTACCGAAATATCGGTAATGCGGTCGGTCATGCCAAAGAACATGGGGCCGTTGATTTCGTACACGCGTACGCTCTTGGGCAATTCACGCAGATGCGTAACCTCGGAATTGGCATCGCAATAGTACTTCCAGCCCTTAACCTCGGTTTCTTCGCTGACCATCTTCATGAACAGTACGATGGTGATAACCATGCCAATGCCGATAGCGGTAACCAGGTCGAATGCGATGGTTAGGGTGAATGTGAGCAAAAGGGTTGCTACGGCACCCTTCGATGCAGTTTTGCAGAGGTGCGCGAAGTTGCGCCAGCCCGACATGTTGTAGGCAACCTGCAGCAGGATTGCTGCGATGGTGGGCATGGGGATCAATGCTGCATAGGGCATGAGGAATACCAGCATAAGCAGCAGAACAACGGCATGAACCATGCCTGAGATGGGGGTACGCCCGCCATTGTCAACGTTGGCGGCGGTTCGCGCAATGGCTCCTGTGGCGGGTATGCCGCCAAACAGGATAGAGCCGATATTGCCCACGCCCTGCGCAACAAGTTCCATGTTACAGCGGTGATGCGAGCTGATCATACTGTCGGCAACGACGCAGGAAAGCAGCGATTCGATGGCTGCCAGCATGGCGATGGTAAAGCCGTTGGCAAGCTCTTCGCGGAAGAGCTCGGTGCTGAGTTGGGGAATGTGCAGCTCGGGAAGGGCGCTACTGATGGTGTAGAGATCGCCAATGGTGTTTACATTCATGCCCAACAGGTTCACCATGCCGATGCCTACGAATATGGCAATGAGAGAGCTGGGGATCTTCCTGTTGAATTTAGGCCACAGGAACAGCACCACCAGGCAAGCTAGGCCTACCAGCACCGATTCAGTGTTGACAGTGGCGATGTTTTGTACAATCGCTTGAATCTTGTCGGTGGTTTCTACGGTAGGGGTGCCTGCAGGGTAGGTAAGCCCTAGCAGGTCTTTGATTTGACCGATAACGATAGTTACTGCAATGCCGGCGGTGAAGCCCGTGGTAATGGTGTAGGGGACAAAGCGGATAAGCGCTCCAAGCTTAAATACGCCCATAAGGATGAGAACGATGCCCGCAATAATAGTGGCGGCAAATAGGCCATCGAGGCCATCAGTTGCTACGATGCCGGCAACGATGGTAGCAAAGGCTGCAGTGGGACCCGAGATCTGAACGCGGCTTCCTCCCAGGAAGGCGATAAGGAAACCTGCAACGATGGCGGTGTATAGGCCAGCTTCGGGTCCGACGCCCGAAGCGATGGCAAGTGCGATGGAAAGCGGCAGGGCTACAACGGCAACCACGATGCCCGACACGATGTCTTTAGGAAGCTGCTTCTTGAGTTCTTCTTTGCTGCTGTGCTTGATAACGCTGAATAGAATCGGTTTGATCTTATCGTGCTGCATGGCGGGGTTTTCGTACTCCTGACTATCGTGTTCTAACTTGCCCGTAAAAGAAACGTTCCACTCGAAGAGTGGAACGCACGTGCTTTCGCGTTGCGCGATTAATGCGAAAGCGCTTTATTCTATCGCGCTCGTTTGCTTTTCTTTGATTCAGCATAGGAAATTCAAGTGAACGCGTTCGTGACCTGGTTGAACGGTTTTCCATTGTCGATTTTTATGGAACGACGAAAAGATGCAATGAAATTCTGGCCTTAATGGTGCGGCAACTTGGTTATTAATTGACGTAAGGCAACGATGGGGTTTGCTCGTTGTTTGTCGAGTGTTGGGCGGAAGGGCAAAATCCGCTGAACGCGAAAACGAGGGAAAGAACCACAAGCTCGCGCGTAGGGCACGGTGCTTGGGGGGCGCAAAGGGGATTGCAATGAGGGGAATTCAACCGCAGCGCAACGTCATTTTGGCGGCAGGCACGCTTGCCGCAATGGGCACAAGCTGTATCTACATGTGGAGCATTTTCAATAAGCCGCTCATGGCCACCTATGGGTTTAGCGCCTCAGAGGTTTCCATGGCGTATTCCCTGTTTTTGCTGACTACCTGCTTTTCCAGCATGCTGGCAGGTTGGTTGCAGCAACGCATCCAACCTCGGTATATCGTGGTGTGCTCGGGCGTTTTGTTCGGGATGGGCTGGTTCCTTTCCGGGTTTGCGAGCAATTTGGTAATGCTCTATCTCTTCTTCGGCGGATTTGCGGGTGCGGGCAACGGCCTTCTATACAACACCATTGTTGCCGTTGTAATGAAGTGGTTCCCCGATAAACGCGGTTTTGCCAATGGCATATGCATTGGTGCAATTGGCCTGGGGCCAGTGTTTTTTGCTCCTTTGGGCAACTTCCTTATCGAATCATTCAGCGTTCAGATGGCGTTCCATATTGTGGGAGTTATCTGGTTGGTGATTTACCTTACCGTGTCATGGTTGCTGCTGGTTCCCCCAGCAGGGTGGCAGCCTAGCGTCCGCACGGAAAATAAGGAAGAGCCAACCGAGGAAAAGCCGTGTCAGGAGCTGAATCTTTCCGCAACGCAGATGTTTCGTCAGCCGCTGTATTACGTACTGTTTCTGGTGATGATGGTTGCTTCCACTAGTGGCCTTATGATTACCGCTCACGCCTCAAATATCGGCCAGGAACTTGCTGGCCTTACGGCATCGGAGGGCGCTGTGATGGTTGCCGCCCTTGCTCTGGGCAGTTGCTTGGGTCGCTTTGGCTTCGGGGCTTTGTCTGACAGCATCGGACGCTATAAAGCGTTGGCTCTTTCCCTTGCGGCTAACGCGGTAGTGATGTTGTTCTGTATTCACGCTGCTACCACGTTCGTAACCTTCCTTGTTGCTGTTGCTGCGGTTGGCGCATGTTTCGGCGGTACCATGAGCATCGTTCCCGCCATTGTTGGTGATGCCTTCGGATCGGTGAACTTTGGGCAGAACTATTCATTTGTATACCCTGGGTACACGGTGGCTTCGTTTATTGGGCCTACGGCAGCGGCATCGGCCTTCGAGGCGATGGGTAGCTATGCTCCAGCCTTCACTATTGCCGGTGTGCTGGCATTGGTGGGCGTTGTGCTGGTGGTTGTTTGCTCTAGGCTGCAGAAACGTTTGCTTGAACGCTAAGTTGTATTCTTCGTATTTACATAAGAAAGGCGGCCCGAAGGCCGCCTGCAAATACGCTATTTGAAGGAAACGTTGCCAAACTCGGATAGCTCCAGGTTCGGGTTGTGCTCGATGCCGTAACGTAAGTTCCATTCGCTGGTAAACAGCAACAACTTTTCGCCGCGCATGTTTTCTACGCGATAGGTGTCATGGGTAAGGTTCAGCTTGGGAACATCAACTTCTTCGGGATTTGCTACCCAACGGATAATTGAGTAGGGCAGTCCTTGCCTTCGTACCTCGACGTTGTATTCGTTTTTCAAGCGCTGTTCCAATACCTCGAACTGAAGAACGCCTACAGCGCCTACGATAACGCTCTCCATGCCAGCGCCAAGCTCGCGGAAAATTTGGATAGCGCCTTCTTGGGCAAGCTGTTCCATGCCTTTTACAAATTGCTTGCGCTTGAGGGTGTTTACCTGCGAAACCTTAGCGAAGATTTCAGGTGCGAACATAGGAATGGAGGGGAACTGCACCTTGCTCTTTGCAGCGCATACCGTGTCGCCGATAGTGAAGATGCCCGGATCGAACAAGCCCACGATATCGCCTGCGTAAGCTTCATCGACAATGGCGCGGTCGTCAGCCATGAGCGAAGTGCCGGTAGCGAGCTTCAGTTTTTTCTTCCCCTGCATATGGTAAGCTTCCATGCCTCGCTCGAACTTGCCCGAGCAGATGCGCACGAAAGCAATGCGGTCACGATGGTTCTTGTCCATGTTCGCTTGGATTTTGAACACGAAGCCCGAGAAGGATTCCGACATAGGATCTACCAGCGTATCGGTAAGGCAGTCGTTATAGGCGCGCGGCGTGGGCGCCAACTCGAGGAATCCTTTCAAAAACGGCTCCACACCGAAGTTTGTTAGGGCCGAACCGAAGAATACCGGCGAAAGCTTGCCGTTGCGTACGGCTTCCAGGTCGAGTTCATCGCCTGCGCCATCCAATAGCTCGATATCGTCCATCAGGTTGCTGTGGTTGTCTTCGCCGATAAGGTTGTCAAGCGCCGAATCGCCCAGTTCGGCTTCAATTTCCTGAACCTTCTTCGATGAATTGCCGCGCCCTTCGCCGTCAAAAGCGATAACATGGCGTGTGCGACGGTCGAACACGCCACGGAAGTTGCGACCGCAGCCGATGGGCCAGTTCATGGGGTACGTTCCGATTCCCAGTACCGTTTCGATTTCTTCCATAAGCTCAAATGGATCGCGGGCTTCGCGGTCAAGCTTGTTCACGAAAGTGAAGATGGGAATATGGCGCAAGGTGCAAACTTTGAAGAGCTTTTTGGTCTGGGCTTCTACGCCCTTTGCGGCATCAATTACCATAACGGCGGCATCTGCGGCCATAAGAGTGCGATAGGTATCTTCGGAAAAGTCTTGGTGTCCGGGGGTGTCCAAGATATTTACGCAGCAGCCGTCGTAGTTAAACTGCAGGACCGAAGAGGTTACGGAAATACCGCGTTCCTTTTCGATGTCCATCCAGTCGGAAACGGCGTGCTTGGAGCTGCTTTTCCCCTTAACTGAACCAGCGGTTTGGATGCTGCCGGTGTATAAGAGCAGCTTTTCCGTGAGGGTTGTTTTGCCGGCGTCGGGGTGGGAGATGATGGCAAAAGTGCGCCTTGAGGCGATTTCTTCTTGCATGCTTGACATGTGGTTCCTTCTGTTTGCTATGGAAAACCCTTTTGGCAGGGATATAGTTGCGATCTTTTAGATTAATGCAAGATGCCGTCTGCTCACAGGAAGAACCGCTGTTTTATACAGCCTTTACTGATTCTTGTCACTGTTGCTTTCTGGAATGCTTCATTTGTCTTTGCCGAAGCGCCCTGCTTCGTTTTTTTGCATAGGAAACTCATTGGATATCCCGAAATCATTCAGCGATCTAGGGCTGAAAGCGGGCATTTTGCGGTACCTTTTAGAGGGTCTACGACCTCATCGATTGTTGACGGGAAGAAAGCGAAACTATGGGTATGATTCTCGCCGAAGGCGAAATTGGCACTTTTCAGGAATGCGTTCGCCGTGATTTGCTCACGTATGTCAGCTATCCTTCTTTTAAGGGTGCTACTCGATGCTTTGCATACCCCCAGTTTTTGGTAGATGACGAGACGCTTACGCTCCTTGAGGACAGCGCTTTCCCCGACAATGGTTGTCTTCCCATGGTTACGAGTCGTACTACTCCCCATGAGTTGCTTGATATGTTTGGCAATGTTGTTGTCATGAGGGTGAACGACGAGCATCCTGGCCGCAATCGCAATTACCCAGAGAGCGAAACATCACGCTTCAACAGCATCATTGACCCTTACTTCGCCAAGGGTGCTTCGTCGGTTGAATTCATGCCCCTTTCTCGGCATTCCCTTTCAGGTTCATTGGTGCAGGTGCTTAATATTCAAGAGATCGTTGATTTAACCCATGCGCAGGCACAGCCGGTACATGTCCGTTCGGTTGCGTCTCTTCCTCAAACCAAGCTCGTCGTGGTTTCTCAGGGCAAGTTGGGCGCTCGCAAGTACTATGGACCTTTTGAGGCAACCTACGTTGAAGGTGCTGCTGTTCAGCTGCAGGCCAGCAATTCCTATGATTTGCGCATCGGTGTTTTCGATGAGAGCGAATTTGCCTTCTCCATTGATCTTGTTGACGATCTGGGCAACATGGTTGCTCAATATGTCAGTGCAGAAGAGCTTGATGCCCATGTAGCTGCCTCGGACAACCTTTTTGATTGGATCACCGATAAAGATCTCCTCGATGCCTTGGGCAGGATTTCTCGTTCGGGTGAAACGCCCTTAACAAAGGGTCAAATGCGCGCTTTGAAAAGCGAGATTGCTGCCTGTCTCGATGAAGATGCGAAAATTGCCCTAACTCGTGAGCGCCGCGAGCGTATGTTGGGCCTTCTTGGCACCTACGAAAGCTGGTCGACGCTTCCTGAATCGGTAAGGGATTCTGCCATCGAGAATGCCGACCCTCAGCAGTTGGCTGAATATGTGCTCTCTAATGAGCATTTTAGATCGTTCTATGACAAGGTTCTTGAAAGTGACCAGGTGCGTCAACGTGTTGAAAAGGAAAAGGCGCAATATGCCGCGGAAGCCGCGGAGGCTCAGGCTGCTGCAAAACAGGCTCAGGAATCGCTGAGCCATGTGCAAGATGAGCTCAAGCGATTTGACGACGAACTCGACCTGCGTCGTAAGCGTTTCGAAGAAGAGATGTCGTCGCATGTCAAGATTGCCCAGGAGGAGCGAGACAAACTAGTTGAAGAGGTCCATGCTCTTAAGGAGCAAAAAGACAGTCTGGAACGTGGCAAGGAATCGGTGCAGCGCCAAATCGATGAACTGGTGTCTTCCTTTTCAAATGAAGAAGTTTTGATGGGCCGAGTCCTTGAGAACGCGGCATTGAAGCAGGTTGTCTCTACGGTAGGTGGAATGTCGGGATCTGAGCATGTGGGTGATGGCGGGGAGTGCCTCTACGCTGTTCCTTCCGTTGAGCCATTGCTTTCCGAGGAAGATGGGTCTGATGCTGGGGCTTTGCTTTCGAAGCTCGATGACCTTATCGGTGCGTCGTACGGCCGTGATATTGCCAAAAACGATCTTGCCAATGTGCTCATCTGCCTTACTCAGGGCTACATTACGACTCTTGCCGGTTTGCCCGGTACCGGCAAAACATCTTTAGTGAATATCCTCGCTGAGGTTCTTGGCTTGAAAAATGCCGCTTCAAAGCGCTTTGTTGAGGTGCCGGTTGAAAAAGGCTGGACTTCCTACAAAGACTTTATCGGCTACTACAATCCCTTTAGCGAGTCGCTCGAAAAGTCCAACCCCGTTGCATTCGATGCGCTTTCTCTTTTGAGCGCCGAATGCGAACAGGGAGTTGCGGATGGCGATGCGGTGCCCTATCTGTTCCTGCTCGATGAGGCAAACCTCAGTTCCATCGAACACTATTGGTCGCCGTTTTTGCGCGCTTGCGATTCCTTCCGTGGTGGTTCGTTCGAGCTTTCTTTGGGCGGAAACCATTCCTTCAAAGTTCCGAGCTACTTGCGCTTTATCGCGACCGTAAACTTCGACCATACAACCGAGGAGTTGTCGCCTCGTTTCTTGGACCGCAGCTGGGTGGTTACCCTCGATCCGCAAGCTTTAGATTTGGATGACCTTGGCGATCCCTTGGCTCCCTTCAACTACAAGGACGCGAGTGTCTATTCGTATCAGGCTCTTCAGGCGGCTTTCGGCCCAAGGAGCAATGCCTTGTTAAGTGTTGAGCTTGAAGCGAAGCTGAAGGAAGTGGTCGAGCTATGTGCTCGTCATCGCTACCCCGTAAGTCCGCGTAGCCAGAAAATGATGCTTTCATACGCTTGCACAGCGGCGAGCGTTATGGATTGCTCGTCCGCGCAAACGCAATATGCTCCCGTTGATTACGCCATTGCGCAAAAAGTGCTTCCGGTTCTTTCGGGTACCGAAGAGCGCTTAGGGGCTCTGCTCGAAGAACTTTCCTTGGTAAGCAATCTTCCGTTGACCAAGGCTCGTGTCGATCACATGCTTGAGGCTGGCGAAGACAGTGGCTATTACCAGTACTTTGCGTAAAGGCCCCTACAATTGGGTGTTGCGTTTGGTGGATGCATCAAACGGCGACCGCGTTGATTTCCCTCTGCTCGAAAACTATGCGCCTGTTTCCTTGGATCTTGCTGCAGAAGGTATTGTCCACGAATCGCATAGGTATCGTGCTCTATTGGCTACCGATGCTCCTCTCGGCTCGTCCGAAGAGGAGAGCGTCTTATGGTCGGTCAATGGAGAGGAACCTATAGCTCTTTGCGCCCGCGTGGTTGCTAATCATGTTGAAGAAGTCCATAACTCCCAACTGCATCTTTACCAGCTGCTTTCCGAAAAGGGGGATGAGTGGTTTCCTTTTTCTATGACCTACGGCTTTGCATCGATTTCCCTTCAGGTGGGCATACCCGGGGAAGGTCTGCGGGTTCTTTCAACGAAGGATATCGCTTGCGCCTGCGACAGGGATGACCAAGAGGCTTCCGTACTGGGCATGGTTGATGCCCTGATATCGGGAAGCGATGACGAAGCGATTCGGTGGATGTTCGGTGAGGGTCAAGCTCGAGAAAACAGGTATGCCTTGGTGGAGTCGGGCACGGTTTCCGATACCTCCGAATCGCTTTCCTCATTTCTTGCTCTTTGCGAAAGGGCGGTTCGCGGATATGAGGCAAATCTTAATTATTTCTGTACCCATGCTCATTGTCGCACCGTGAAGACAAATGTCATGGTTTCACCTCTTCAAATGCGCCGTTTGGGGCGTGAGGAATTGCTTTGGTTGGCGGGCAACCCTGATGTGCTTCATGCGACCGACACGAAAACGCCCTTACGCATTAATGGTAGGTATGTTGTTCCCGCCCGTATGCGCACTGAGCGGCCCAAGAAGACATTCGACACCAAGGAAAACCGAGCGCTATTGTCCTATGCCGAAGAGGTTGCTGCAGCGCTTGGCCGCATCATTGAGGGAGCACAGGATGATATTGCCCATATCGAGGCCATGATTGGTCGCTTGGAGGGGCTTGATGATGGCGAGGGTCTGATCCCGGCGCTCTTGATGTTGAGGACGTGTTTTGAACGAGAGCAACCTCTTTTGCGCAAGGCCATTGCCCTCCGTAAAAGAATGCGCAGCATAGCCAAGGCGCTTGATCGTGCGCTGCCCGATGTGTGCTGCATTCGCTATCGTCTGCTGAAGCGAACCAAGATATTCCAGGAAATTCCTGCTTACGCCGAAATCCATGCTCTCATGCGTGCATGGGATGCATTTGGAGAATTTCAAATGCAGCGTGATGGCATGGTTCTGCACACCTGGAAGATGGACAAGCTCTACGAATACTATGTGCTCTACGAACTGCTATCCGCTTTGCATGGTAGAGGGTTTTCGCCTAACGGGTCATTGGATGCTAGCCCTATTGAGCAGGCGCACTATAGCCTTGACTCGCGCTATTTTCAAAATGAAACCCAGGTTGCAACGGTCTTTCGCCTGGTTCGTGGCGACGAGCGAATCACGTTGTATTACCAGCCGGTTATCTATGGCGACGAGCGCGAGGAGCATGGAATTTCGCTGCATCGAACCACGTTGACCTCTGCAGGTTTCGATTCTTATTGGACGCCTGATTACCTCATAGTCCACGAATCATGCGAAGGCACAAGGACGCTCGTGCTCGACGCCAAGTTCCGCAAGGTGTCAGCGGTGAAGTTCGATGGCTCGGAAAACGATGCCAAGAGTTGCATGTTGGAGTGCCTGCGCAAATACAAGCTGGAAACATGCGGTAGCGGAGGTGCTTCGGTGGATGCCTTGTGGCTGCTGTGCGGTAGGACGCAATCGTACTATTTAGAGAGTTTGCAGCAGTCATCGTGGGCTCTGAAGCAGCGTTTCACGCCTGATGGCATTGCTGCGGTAGCTCCCGGGGCAAATGCGTTGTCTGAGTTCCTCGATGCTGTGAGGATCGGTACCGAATAGGACTGGCTCGGCAAACCTATTCTGAATAGTGCTCTTTTACGTATCCGACGAGCTCTTCTTTGTAGCGTCATTGTATGGGAAAGGAAGTGCGTCCGCTGACACACTTCCTTTACGGCAAAAGCCCCGTTTCGTTTGGTGCCTGTTTCGGCCTTGGCTGCTGCCAGGGTGGACATTATGCGCAAGGCGGGGCTCGTCTGTCTATTCAGGGAGGTTGTCCTTCCATGCTTTTAGGTCGCTGGCGGGAATCGTCATGATACGTACCATTTCGGATGCCTTGTGGAATACTTCGTCCTTTAACCCGTCGTCATAGAGAACAGCGTGCAGGATAATGGCTTTTGCGAGTTCAAGCGTGTTTGCCGATTCGTTTACCTCCCAGAAGTCCTTGATGAAATCGACGCTTTCAAGCAATCCATCCCAGCATTCATCGCTCATGTTGCTCCAAGAGTGGAAATCGTCCCTTTCGCAGCGGTGGGCCTCATCAACCATGACGATGGCGGGGTTTTTGATCCTTCGCATACCTTCAAGCGTTTTGTCGTTGTTTTGCGGAAAGGGCTTTCCGTATGCGTATGAATCGAACTCTTCTTTGGTGGGTAACAGCTGTCGTAAGGGTTCAACGAGTTCGATCAAAAAGCTTGCGTTGTCCAGATAGATTTCCGATCCTTTGAATTCCTCTAAGCGCTCGGTGCGAAACCTTGTTTGCCGGTCTTCGAGGGATTGAGATTCTGCATGTTCAAGAAGCTGATCAAGAGTGCATTTGTTCTGGTTCGGATTCATAGGTGCCTCCTTACGCGGCGAAGAAATCGGTGTTTATGGTGGGGTCGGCATCGGTTGGGCACTCGTTGGCCAGAGTTGCTTCCTCTTCAAAGCGGAGCTTGAATTGGCCATCTTGGCTTATTTGATGTTTGCATTCGCAAATAGCCTGAAGAAAGGGGTACTCGGGGTGTTCCTCGAGACGGTAGGCGTTGTCGCGCACGCCGCGTTTGCCTCGTTCGAAATGCCACCAGGAATCAGCGGGGGTTTCGAGAAGGGCAAACGCTGGCTTGTTGGCGCGAAGGCTGAAGTAACGCGCGGTTGCTTCATCTTGTACGGCTAACAGGAGCTGTCGGTCGCAGTTTCCTATGATGGAGTTTGCCGCCGCCATGCCATAGCGTGCTTCTAGCTGGCTCACCGTTTGGCAGATTATCGTTGCACTGATTTCGCGGCTGCGTATAACCGCCAGCATATCATCGATATGTGGAATGTTCAGGTTTGCGAAATCGTCCAGGATGAAGCGCACGGGAATGGGGAGCCTGTGCTCGGTGTAGTCGCGATCGGCGCTGCTGCAAAGGCGGGTAAAAGCCTGTTCGATGAAGAGGCTGGTAAGTCCCTCGAGGCTGTGATCTATGTCGTCGATGGTTACGAACAGGGCGCGCTTCTCTCGTCCAAACGAGCTGAAGTCGATGCGGTTGGGGTTGGCGTAAGAATTGAGCGCTCCCTCGAATCCGAACGGCAATAGATTTGCAGCGATAATGCCCAGGATGCTTGAGTGCATCTTTTCGGCGCCGCAGGTGGCTTTTGACCGGTTATAGAGAGATGCAGCATAACTATCGGGGTTATGCATTGCCAGATCGTTAAAGAGGTGCTGGATTTTGCCGCTGCCACTTTCGAATAGCTTGATAACCGAAGCCATGGTCCACTCGCGTTCGGGCAATGCCTCGAACACATAGGCGATATAGCTCGATAGATAATTAGCTGCGGCAAGTCCCCAGAAGGGATCGGACTGCTGCGCTTCTTTCGGGCAAATGGCGCTTGCAATGGCGATGATGTCTTGCTGGTTTGGTTTGCCGTTTTCGATGCGGACCTGATGCAAGGGATCGTATCCGCAGGTGCCACCCATGGTGGTGAAGTCAAGCTGATCTACTTTGTAGCCTTGCAGGGCGAGGTAAGCTCCCATTTCGTTATAAAGGATCCCTTTCGTGTCTAGCACAATATAGGACCCTTGGCACTGCATCAGATTGGGTTTGAGGTGATTGCGGGTTTTACCGCTGCCAGAGCAACCCAGCACAAGGATGTTGTTGTTCATTCCTGTTTGCCAACTGTCGGTATTGGCGGCGATGTGTTTGGTGAGGACGATGTTTCCCTGATAGGCTGCTCGGTCGTTAGCTGCTGAAGTGACGTTCGATTTCATGTGCTCTCCTTAGCGTTGCGTGCTGGTTGCGGTATGGGACCGCGAACCTAATATGCTTATCCTTTTAAAGACTCGTGATGATGCGATCTGCCATGCCATTGGCTATGGCTTCTTCTGCTTCGAAATAGGTGTCTTTCGCTGTTAGCTCGAAGACCTCTTCGAGGTTCATTCCCGTGTGCTGGGAGATAACCTGTGCGGTAATGTCGCGGATTCTCATCAGGTCATCGGCGCGAGCTTTTACGGACAGTGCGCTGCCACCGATTCCGCCGCCAATAAGCGGATCGTGGATCATCACGCGGCTGTGGGGCAGCATTTCGCGTTGGTCTCCCGCGATGAATAGCAATGCTGCCATGCTTGCTGCCATTCCGAGGCATACCGTGTGAATCGGGCAGCTGACGGCCTGCATTACGTCATACAGCGCAAGGCCGGATTGAACTTCTCCGCCGGGGCTGTTGATGTAGAGGGTGATAGGCAATTGCTGGTCTTCTTTCTGAAGATGCAGAAGGCAGCGAATAGCGGTTGAAACCGAGCCGGCGTCAATTGCACCAGTGATTTCTATTTCGCGAGAAGCGAGCATTTCGTCTCGTATGTCGTATAGACGCAGGCCATCCGAGGTTTCCTGCATTACGAGTGGGGAATAGGTTGATGTTTGGTCCATGATTTAGTCCTTTCTTTTGGGCATGGCTGAGCCATGCATAGGTGGGTGGTATGCGGTTTTCAAGCTGCTGCAAACTCGCCGGAAAGGAATAGTGGCGTGAAGCTTTGGTTTTGGACGTGCCAAACTAAAGCCACGGCATCGGTGGATGCATCAAGGTACGCCGAGACAAGCTCGGGATAGGACCGAGCTAGGCCTGAACAGCCAAAGCGAAAAAAAGATGCACGTATCCCTTGGCGGGCTGCATATCTTTTTTCTTATTCAGTTGTAGTGAAGTATGTAAGTCGCTGAAAAATGCTCCGATAATCACGGAGGGGCCGACTTGCCACTCTTTGAATGCGACTAAAAAATGGGCGTTAGCCCTCGGGTGCAAAGCAAGTGTAACACATGCTGGATGCGTAATGTGGGAAATGCGTGGTACACCGTAAAAAAAGAAATATGGTATAGCGCCCCAGCAGCCCTTCCGCTTCTTTATCCGGATTGCGTTTTAGGGCGAAGGAAAATCTTGTTGCATTGAGACTATTTGGCTAGGCTATGCCTGGCGAAGTCAATGCGATTAGGGTTGCTGTACGAATCTAATGCGCCCTTGAAGCCGAAATGCAAAAGGCGTGTAGCGATGATACTGGCAGTACGGTCTACTTTCGATACTTTTTCATGGTAAGAGCCGGCATGCCGAAGTGCTTTGCTGTGCTAGAGCTCTTGTTTTCGCACGCTCATGGGCATTCGATAAAATGGAAGCGCTTGAATGAACCAAAGGAGGAACGCCGTGGCCTTTTTGCCGGTTACGCGTAAAGAAATGGAAGAGCGCGGATGGGACCAGTGCGATTTTGTGTACGTCTGTGGCGATGCTTACGTGGACCATTCTTCTTTCGGTATGGCTATCATCACCCGATTGCTTGAGGCAAATGGCTACAAAGTGGGCATTATTGCACAGCCTGATTGGCATGACCCCGCCAGCATCGATGTGTTCGGCGAGCCCCGCTTGGCGTTTTTGGTCAGCGCGGGAAACATGGATTCTATGGTGTGCCACTACACCGTTGCAAAGAAGCATCGCAATCGCGATTTCTATTCCCCTGGTGGGCAGATGGGCTTGCGCCCCGATCACGCGTCGGTGGTTTATGGCAATTTGATTCGACGAACCTATAAAGACACACCGCTTATCATGGGTGGCGTGGAGGCTTCGCTGCGTCGCTTGGCGCACTACGACTATTGGTCCGACAAGCTGAAACGATCGGTTCTGCTCGACGGTGGCGCTGATATGATCAGCTACGGAATGGGCGAAAAATCGATTGTTGCTATCGCCGATGCTTTGAACGCAGGAATCCCTATTAGCCAAATTACCTGGATCGAGGGCACAGCATTTCGATCCCATAACCTTGAAGGGGTAATGGATGGATACGTTTCGCTGCCTTCCTTCGAAAGCATGCGTGTCGATAAGCTGAAATATGCTGAAAGTTTCCGTTTGCAGTATCGCAACCTTGACCCATTCAGCGGCAAATGTTTGGTTGAACCTTACGAGCAGGACAACTTGTACATTGTGCAGAATCCTCCGAGCACTCCACTTTCAACCCCGGAATTCGATGCAGTATATCGTTTGCCGTATGAGCGAACCTATCATCCCATGTACGAAGCGGCTGGCGGCATTCCCGCAATCAGCGAAGTGAAATTTAGCCTAACCAGTAATCGGGGTTGTATTGGCGAGTGCTCGTTCTGTTCCTTGGCGTTCCACCAGGGTCGCATTATTCAAAGCCGTAGCAAGGAGAGCCTGGTCGAGGAAGCGAAGACCATCACGCAAGACCCCGATTTCAAGGGGTATATCAACGATGTGGGTGGTCCAACGGCAAACTTCCGTAAGCCGGCTTGTCCCAAACAGCTCGATAAAGGTGCATGCCGCGGAAAACGCTGTTTGGCACCGAAGCCCTGCAGGAGCTTGCAGGTGGACAATCGCGATTACCTGAACGTGCTTCGCGAGCTGCGCAGCTTGCCTGGGGTCAAGAAAGTGTTTGTGCGCAGCGGACTGCGCTTTGATTATGTGCTCCTTGATAAGCACGCCAACGAATTCATAGATGAGCTATCTCAGTATCATGTTTCGGGGCAGCTTCGTCTGGCGCCGGAGCATGTGAGCGATGAAGTGCTTAAGGTGATGGGGAAGCCGAACAACGACACTTACCAGGAATTTGTGCGGCGCTTTGATGCGGCCAACAAGAAGCTTGGGCTCAAGCAGTTCGTGGTTCCGTATCTCATGAGTTCGCATCCCGGATCTACCTTAAAAGAGGCTGTAGAGTTGGCGGAGTTCTGCCGCGATATGGGCTTTAACCCCGAACAGGTGCAGGACTTCTATCCAACGCCCAGCACCATTTCCACGTGTATCTATTTCACAGGGGTCGACCCGCGCACCATGGAAGAAGTGTACTGCCCACGCACGCCTCATGAAAAAGCAATGCAGCGAGCGCTTATTCAGTACCGCAACCCAAAGAATCGCAGGCTGGTTATCGAGGCCCTGAAGGCGGCTGGCAGGGAAGACCTTATTGGGTACGACGAAAAATGTCTGGTGCGTCCCGATAAGGGCGGGGCACGTAAAGCGAATAATCAAGCCAGGGGCGCCAAGGATCAGCGCGGTAAGCGGCGAGGGGGCAGCTCTGCTGCGGGGTCTTGTTCGAAGGGGACGGCTGCCGATTCCGACTCTAGGGGTAAGCGTCAGCACAGTAAAAGCACTGGTTCCTTACAGCGTGGTAAATACGGCAAAAGAGGTGAAGTGCTTGGTTCCGGCGGAAAAGAAAGCGGGGGCAAGCCTCAACCTGCTTCATCTGGGCGTGCTCGTTTGCGTAAGGATGCTCGCTTCGATAAGGAGGGAAAGGTAAGTCCCTCAAGAAGCTCGTTTAAACCGCAGGGCCGTGGGCCGAACAAGGCTGCCGGAAGCAAGGGCGGCATCCGTAGACAGGGATCTAAACGCTAGTCTTCGGGTGTTGGTCGGCGTTCACCCATTGTTTGAGCTGCAGGATTTTCTGTTTTCGCATGAGTCGCTCAAGCGTGGGTAAAGAGCCAACGTCGTCCGATATTCAAAGAGGCCACCTTTCAGCGAAGAAAGGCGGCCTCTTCGAATTGTATCGGGATCTTATTGCATGAACATGCTCAGCGGGAGATGTTTAGAGGTAGGTTACGGTGCCGCTGAGGGGCTTGCGGCTAGCATGGTTCGGCAGTGGCTTTCCATCTTCTGCGGCGTAGCCCAAGTCGAGCATCATCAGCACTTCTTCGTTTTCGGGAAGCTCGAGTTTTCCTGCTACTTCCTCTGGGTTGAAGAAGTTCACCCAGCAGCTGTCTACGCCAGCGTTCTTTGCGGCGAGCAACATGTGCGTAGCCACAATGGTGGCGTCTTCGATGCCGGAGTCGCGCGTTCCGCCAGGATAGGTGAAAACGTTTTCCTTGTTGAAGGCTACGACAAGTACCGTGGTGGCGCCGTAGCGACAAGGGGTAAGCTCATCGATAAGAGCAAGCTTCTCGGGCGATTGCACCACGTAAACATGCTGTTCTTGCAAGTTTTTTGCGGTGGGTGCCACGCGCCCTGCTTCCAGGATAGCCTTCAGAGCCTTTTCGGCAACGGGCTCGCCGTTGAACTTTTTGCAAGAGTAACGATCTTCAACTACTTCTTTGAATTCCATGACGGGCCTTTCATTAATGGTTCTGTGGGTATGAATGTAGTGGTTTGATGCTGTGATGCGCCTATTCATCTGCCACTTTATATGAAAAAAATAAAAAATAAAGGTTTATCAGGTGTTATAGCGCAAATACCATGAATGTGTTTAACAAACCTGTTCTATCGATTGAGTTGGCGAAGCATCCAACAGATACCCTTGGCCATGCGCAGGTCGGGTTCTTTGAAGTGGTTTCCGGGATTTGACTCAAAGAGGGTTTCAACGCCTTTTTCCTGAAACGACGAAACAACGCTTTTTGTTCTTTGCGAAACGCTGCGAAGAAGGCGGCTGGGTGTTTTTGCTTCTTTTGTACCGAGGGAAAAATAAGCGCACAAAGGTTTCTTCGCAAAGGTATTGATTGATACGTATTCGCTGAAGTCGGGATACCACAGCGAGCCCGATGCGCTTGCAAGAGCATCGAAGAGAGTGGTGTTGAACGGTGCCCAAGTAGCGAATAGCCCTGCCAGAGAATAGCCCGCAATGCAGCGATGATGTGGCGTTGTTTCGAGATGCTGCTCGGTTTGGGCGACCATTGTTTCAAGCCGAAGAAGGTGCTGTCGGGCGTTTCCCTCGAAAGGCTTATCTTCTGCGAAAAGACCCTCGCATCTCCAAGGTGTTAGAGAATCGTTCCAGTTGGGGGTCGGGATAGATATCAGGGTAAAGGGTGGGCAATGCAGCGATTGGCACTGCTCCCAAACTTCACTGCCATTTCCTTTGAGGCTATGCAGATACACCACAGGATCATAAGATACCAACGTGTTGCCACTATAATGGATCGATACCGTTTGCCCAGCTATTTCTACTGTTTGTCCCATGGCTCTATGATATCGGATTTTTTCTGTTGCTTGTCCATAGGCAATATCTCCAATAAAAAACGGCGCTGGATAATTCCAACGCCGTTTTGCAGTGTTTGCGCTATCGCTAGACGAGTTTGCCCTTGCTGTGGTCTGCCATGTGCTGGATAAGCTGAGCAACCCAGCCATGGAAGTCTTTCTTACGGGAAACGAGTTTGCCATCTACCAGTTCCTGGTAAGAGACCTTTACCTTTTCATAACGGGTGTTAACGGTTGGCTCTTCATGGGTAAAGCAACTCTCGGTTTCCTTTTTGGGTACCAATCCGATAAGGATGGTGGGGTTGTACATGACGTGGGGGTTGTCGTTCTCGTCAAGATAAGCGAACAAGCTCTTGGTTACCCCGATCTGGTTTGCATGTATGCACGCTGCTCCTTCAAGCGAAGCCAAGGTGTCAAGCAGATCCTGTGCCACGGCGGCATCCTCGGCGGTTGCTTTTTCGCAGGGCGTGCTGAGCAGCGCCTCGTCGGTGGTGAATTCTTTGATGCTCATGGTTGTCCTTTAATCGATGGTTTAAGCCATTGAGTTTAGCTCTTCTATTCTATCGCATAGCAGCGAAAGACCGTGTGGGGCTGTAGCTCTATCAGCTTTGCTTGGGGTCTTAGACTATCGTGCAAAGACTCGTTTATTGTGACGCTCTATTGGGGAAGAGCTGAAGCTGCGAAACGCAGATGCCAAACAGGATGATGACCACCCCAAGCCATTCAACGGCACCGATGGGCGATCCTAGCACTATCATTGCCACGAACAGCCCAGCTGGCAGCTCCGATGCGGCTAGTACGGACGTAAGTCCTGTGGGCAAATGGGGCGCACCCATACTTAAGAGCAGAATAGGCAGGAAGAACCCACATGCTCCGGCAATCAAGCCCAAGGGGGCAATGCCCTGCAAGAGCACGCCCGAAATGATGAAGTCGGGGCAGATGAAGTGCGACATAACCACCGCGCCACCACAGACAATCAAACCTCGCTGGGCCTGTGAGCATTTTGGCTGCACCAGACCAGACAGAGCCAAGAACGAAGCGCAGCTTACGGCGGCAAGGATTCCGGCTGCGATGCCCCAAGGGTTGCAACTCGAAAGATCGGTGGCATACAGACCGCTGGCGAACACCGTTCCGAGCACGATGACCGCCGCCGATATAACCTGGCTAAGTGCAGGTGGCCTGTGTGTCATGATTACTTGAATCACCGTGCCTATCCAGGTGAATTGGAACAAGAGCGTGAGGGCTAAGGCAACGGGCAATACGCTCATGGCATAGGTGTAGAAGATCGAGGTAATGCAGGTTACGGCGCCGATGCCAAGAAGCTTCAGCGTGTTGGTGCAGCCAAGTTTTGCCCATTTTTCTCCCCGGGCGCGATTAAAGAAGAGGTATACGGCAAACAACGCGAAGCCCGCCCACATTTGCGCGGCGGCAATTTGTGCGGAGCTGAACCCCCATGCGTAGGAAAGCTTGTAGCAGGTGGCGTTGAAGCCGTAGCAGGCACCGCCGAAGAACACCAAGATAGCAGCTTTGGTTCGAGTGCCCGCATCAACTGCGGCGGTAGGGAACGGCTTATGCTTGGGAGTATTCTGGGACAACGTGAACTCCTTTGTGCAATCGTTTCGCTGCATTGCAAGAGTGAATGCAGCTTTGCGGTTGCGTGGCGAAAAGGAGACGAAAGGCGTCTGGAAAAGTCCACGCTTCTGGTTTATCAGGCTGACTATTTTAGCAAAGATAATGGATGTGGGTCGTTCAGGCCATGTTGACAAACTCTTGATAGTAGGCTCCCCATTCAACCATCGAATTGATGTAGGTGCGCGTATCTACTCGAAACTGCTTGCTAGTGGTTAACCATTTCGTTTCGTTTTCCGTAGTATTAATACATTCAAAACATTTCTTGAATGCTTGCAGCGTACAATCACTAACGTGAGAGTTTGCCTCGCTTTAGTAGCTGGGCTTGGTTAGAAAGGAAGCCGCATGATTCGTATCGGTATCTTGGGATACGGAAATCTTGGCAAGGGCGTTGAGCTTGCTGTTCGTCAAAACGATGATATGGAACTCGCCGCTGTGTATACGCGTCGCAATCCTGAAACTGTATCAATCGCAACGCCTGGCGTTGCAGTTCGCTCGGCTGCGGATCTTGAGGCGGGCAATGAAGATATTGATGTTTTGATCCTATGCGGCGGCAGCGCAACCGATTTGCCTGAACAGACGCCGAAGTACGCTGCTCTGTACAATGTGGTAGATTCCTTCGATACCCATGCGAAGATTCCCACCCATTTTGCTAACGTTGATGAGGCAGCTAAGGGCGCTGGGAAAACTGCCCTGATTTCTTGCGGCTGGGATCCGGGCCTGTTCTCCTTGAACCGTTTGTACGCAAACTGCATCCTGCCAGAAGGTGCCGACTACACATTCTGGGGTCGCGGCGTTTCTCAGGGGCATTCCGATGCGCTTCGTCGCATTCCTGGCGTTGCCGATGCTCGTCAATACACCATTCCCGTTCCCGCGGCGCTGGAAGCGGTTCGTTCGGGCTCTAACCCCGAGCTTACTACGCGCGAAAAGCATACGCGTGAGTGCTGGGTTGTTTTGGAAGAGGGTGCTGACCCTGCCGAGGTAACCAAGCAGATCGTGGAAATGCCAAACTACTTCGACGAATATGACGTTACCGTGAACTTCATCAGCCAGGAGGAGCTCGATCGCGATCATGCTGGCCTACCTCATGGGGGCATGGTTATCCGTACTGGTAAGACTGCTGGCGACAAGAACTGCAAGATCGAATATTCGCTTGATCTTGAGTCCAACCCCGAGTTCACCGCTTGTGTGTTGGCTTGCTATGCTCGCGCTGTTGCTCGTCTCTCTGCTGAGGGCAACCATGGTTGCAAAACGGTATTCGATATTGCGCCGGCTTATCTTTCTGCGAAGTCTGGCGAAGAGCTGCGCGCTCATATGCTGTAATGCAATAGGCAATCGGCGAATTGCTTAAAAGTTAGAGGGAATGCGAAACTTCGCATTCCCTCTTTTGGTTTGGGGCGCGTTCACGCCTTAGGCGATGGCGGGTTCGATCCTTTGAACGTAAAGATTTGTATTATCTACGGTAAAGGCAATATCGAACCCTGCATAGGCAAGATGATACGTACGCTCGGGTTCATGCTTGCTGCCTGCGCGACGTGGGTCCTGACCCAGCACTTCAAGGAGGCCTTCGCGCTTTTCTTCGGGAATGGCTTGCAGCAGTTTAGCGGGGCAGTGAACGGTGAGTTCTTGCCAAGGCGTCTCGTCGATGAAACCGCCTTGTGCGTCGGGGTGGCAGTCGGCAAAGGGAATGTAAGGCTTTATGTCGAAGATAGGCGTACCATCGCGCAGATCGGCGCCCAGAACATGAATGATCGGACCGTTTGCAGTGAGTTCTATGCGCTCTAGCTTTACGCAGGTAAGCCCGATGGGGTTGGGACGGAAGGGGCTACGGGTAGCAAATACCCCCCTGCGCTTGGTTCCCCCGAGGCGTGGTGGTCTTACCGTTGGGAACCATTTTTCCGTGGTGCCCCGTTTATTTTCGGTTTGCACGTCGTTGGCTATATCGGCGGCGGTGCCACCAGGGGTTCCATTTTCGAACTCCCAGATGAGCCATAGGTACGTAAAGCCTTCCATTCCTTCTACTGCTGAGTTCAGGGCGAACTCGGGTTCGAAGATGATGGTTCCCCGTAAATGCGGTGCAAGGAAGCTGTTTCGGGGAATGCCGAATTTTTGCGGCATGTCGGTGTGGATGTGCGCAATTGGTTTCATGGCTGCAATTCTACCGCAAAGGAAAGAGGGCTTTCGTTTGTTGTGGCTCTGACCATTTGGCTTGTTGCGTCTGGTGCATGGCGCTATCAGTTTGGTTTTGCGGAGTGATGCCCTCGAGCCAAAGTGAATTTTGCACTTTCCGATCTCTGGTGCGCTCGTTTCGTTTCTGGGAAAATTTGCAGTATAGGTTTGGGAAGTATTAGGGGGTCGCTATGGAGCAAACTGACAATATCGAAGCGTTGATGGAACGCATTAAAGAGCAGGAAACCATGTACGAATTCGATCGGATCGACGAAGAGCTTGCACTTCAGATGGGCTTCTACGTGGTTCGCCGAGCACGTGAAATGGGCAAGCCTGTCGCAACGCGTATCACGCTGAATCGCCGTACGTTGTTCTCGCTTTCAATGGCAGGCACAAAACCCGAAAGCGATAACTGGCTTCGCCGTAAAGAAAATCTTGCCTACGCTACCAACCAAAGCTCATATTTTTGGGAGTGTTGGTGTGAACAGGGGCTCCATCCCTTCGAATGGCGCGGCATGTCGTATGAGGATTATGCGCCAGCAGGCGGTTGCTTCCCCTTGTGCATTAAGGGCGCGGGCATGGTGGGCACCTTGGCCATTTCTGGAATGGCAAGCCATGAAGATCATGCATTGGCTTTCGAGACGGTTGAAAAGGCCGTGCGTGGCGAATTGGGCATTGATGTCTCTGGCCTGATGTAGGGAGGGTAGCCAACCGAGTTTGCGAGGCCCGCCGAAGATGATTCTTCGGCGGGCCTTTTCTTTCGTACGGCACTGCCAGTTAGTCTTGGCGGGTTGTTTGAGCTCTTTCCAGCAGGGAAAAATACGGCTGCCAGAATGATCTATCTGGCAGCCGTATAGGATCGGTGGCGAGTTTGGTCCGTATTGGTTTCGTTGGAGCATTTTGCCCATAGGAGAGCCAGGGTAAGGTGAGCGTAAATCTCTTTGCTATAGTGCGTTTTACCAGGAAAGAAGCTCGTATCCGTCTTCGGTTACAACGAGTTGCACCTCCCATTGGGCGGAATCCGAGCCATCTTTAGTACGGACGGTCCAGCCGTTTGGATCTTCCATATTCAGTTCGGGGCCGCCTGCGTTGATCATAGGCTCAATGGTGAAGCACATGCCCGGTGCAAGAACCGCGCCTTCACCAGGTTCGCCCACGAAGAAGACGAAGGGGTCTTCGTGGAAATCGTTTCCAATGCCGTGACCTCCGAATTCGCGCACTACGCTAAAGCCGTTTTCTTCGGCATACGTTTGCACGGCGTGGGCGATGTCGCCTACGGTTGCCCAGGGTTTTACTGCAGCTAGGCCGCGCTGAACAGCTTCATAGGTTACATCGACAAGTTTTTTGCGCTCGGGGCTCACTTCGCCAATGCAGAACATACGCGAAGAGTCGGAGTAGTATCCGTCCAAAATGGTAGAGCAGTCTACGTTGACGATATCGCCCTCTTTGAGCACATCGTCGTCGCTGGGGATGCCATGACATACTACGCTGTTGATCGAGGTGCAAACGCTGTTGGGGTAGCCCTCGAAGTTAAGATCGGCAGGGATGCCCCCACGTTCAACTGTGTAGTCATAGATCCACTTGTCTATTTCGGCGGTGGTGACGCCTGGCTTGATATGCTCGGCAACATAATCGAGTACCCCGATATTGATAGCGGCCGAGCGCTTAATGCCCTCGATTTCTTCAGGGCTTTTAAGGAGCGAACGGGGAACTACTTCGTACCCATCAAGATAAAAACCTTCGAGGCGGCTATCAATGGGTCCGTGGCATTTCTTGTATTTCTTTCCGCTTCCACACCAACATTCATCGTTGCGTCCGGGCTTTGGGCCGTTGTCGTACATAGCAAGCTCCTTATTCGTTGTCTCGTCGCCTAGGGCGCGAAACCGTTGCATTCTCGGTTGTTAGCTTAAGTTAATTGCGATAGCGATCAAACGGAATGTGACTTTATTTGCATTGTTTCCATTGCTGTGGGCTCCTTTTGCAGGCGAGCCTTATTGCGCCGCGAGTGTGCAGGAAGGACAGCTTCTTCGTTGGGCGGAAAGGGGATTCCTGGTTTCGTGCCTTCTTGCAGGGGCAGGTTCTGCTCGGGAAAGCGTATACGCTTCGTACTCTTCGAAGTACTTGGGCTTTGCGGCTGTGGTGAAATAAAAAGACGGCCGCCAGGAAACCAGCAGCCGTCTTTGGGGTAGCGTTGCACGCTATCGATGCAGGCGCGCTTTGTTGGCCTTAAGGCAGAAGAAGATGCCCAGAACCAGAACAAAGGATGCGGTAATGGTAAGTGCCGTCGAATCGGAGAACGGGAACATCGGTGCGCCGAGCATGACGCCAACGCCGTAGGGGACAAGCCAGAACAGCCACACGCCAATGCTCAAACGATGGAAGTTGGCCCTGGAACGCTCGTTGCCGCGAAGAACAACAACAGTTGCCCAAACCGCATGGAAGAGCATGAGCGAAAGCGCGAGTACTCCCGTGATTGCATGGAGGGGCGAACCTGCACCACCGGTTTCGCCTGCGACCATAGACATGATGGTGGTTCCCGCAGTGTCAAACACGAAGCCAGCCCAGAAGAAAGCCAGATGCTTTGGCCTTAAAGTGCCAGAACGGCGCTCGGCAAATACGCCGATGGTGTAGAAGACGAGTGCAAGCGAAATGATAATAGCGGCAAAGATCACCATTCCCATGTTGGGGGTACCTTGGATTCCCATGATCTTTTGCTCCTTTCAAGATTGTGCTTTGCAGCTGATTGCTTTGCTTTGACAAGAACAATCTTGAAGGCGTGGCATCTGAACATCTACGGGCTAATGTTCAGATGCAGCATTTCGCGTTGACCCTATTGTACGTAGAGGGTTCGTTCGAGCATGGTAAACAGGAGGGAGCAATCGGGTTGTTCGCTTCGCAATTCGGCGATGATGTTGCGCAGTGTGAACTTGGAAACGGCTTCTGCGGTGACATGGCTAGGAAGATCGTGCCTGATGGAGGGGTCGTTTTTGAAGATGATAATCATACCCTCACAAATATGGTCGAACTGTTTTTCTTCGCGGAATCGCGCGATGGTCTTCTCTGCCGTGGGCAGCGCCTCGGAGTCTTTAAGCCAGTGCTCCCTGAAATGACGGATGGTTTTTTCCATGCTGTCGAACATGCGCTTGCAGAAATCCAGGTAACGTTCACCTTTCGTGGGGTGGCAGAAATCGGTGTAGAACGCGCGCTTGAAATAGAGCGCTGTGGTAGCTGTGGTGAGCTCGCCCTTCGAAGCAAAATGATTGTAGATGGTTCCAACGCTCACGTTGCAGTCTGATGCAAGCCCCCTTACCGAAAGGGCTGCAAGGCCGTATTTGTCCGCGATCTCGTATGCATGATCGAGCAGGGTATCACGGGGTGTAGGTTCAGCCATTGCATTCCTTTCAGCAAGAGGTTTAGAAAAGCATTGAATGTACGAAATGGGTTGCGTATCGCCCATCCTATCCAACTGTGGCGATGTGGGAGCCATATTTCATCTGATTGCCTTACATGATGTCCTTAGGGGCTTTCTCGCGATAGGGGATGAGCAGTAAGGCTTCGATTATGGCGAAGTATTGCAGCGAAGCCATGGAATACGGTGAGGCGGCAATGAAGGAAACGCGCATAGAGTGTTTTCGCGCAGGTGAGAGCTCGCTTTCTTACTGTCTGCCTCAGGTGCTTCGCATCACCTGTTCGGGTGTCTTACGGACTTTGATTTGCTCATGTCTGGATACGGGCAAGGAAAGATGCCTCAAGATCAGTAAAAGTTATAAAATGACAAAACTTGCGTATTTCTGGGCAGCAGGATACTGTCGCCGGCCATGCAGTGATCGGCGTCATCCCTTGTTTTTAGGAGGGGGCGGTAGGGCAGCCCAGAGATTCAAGCAGATGATTGAATAATTGAATCACCGTACGCAGAGAGGGCACTCGTTATCAGGAGAGCCTCTACTCTGCGCGAATCGGTCGGCTATGCAATGCATAGTTGGCTTGCGGAAGGCCACAACATATGAACTCGCATCACGCAAAGCGAACACTGAAAGAATCGATGGGCTACAAGGTTTTTGCCGTCTTCATGGCGTTCACCCTATGCTTACCCACGACGTTGACCAGCAACCTGACCAATATGCGTCAGGCGCAGGCGGCAACTGAAGCGGCACAGGAATATGCGTCTGCCGATGGCGGCGATTCTGCTGCTACGGACACTGATTCCAGCTTCGATTCCAGCTCAGACGCCGCGCAGGGTTCAAGCTCCGAGAACAGATGGAAGTGAGCCCCTAATCGTAAAAAAGTTGCAAAAACGCCTCAATTTTTGTTTTCACGATGAGCGGATTGCCCCAACGGATAGATATCGTAATGGGTGCTGGGTAGGGGAGCGGAAATCCAACGTCTGTTGGGTTTGATACGCGTTATGCATTTGGATAACGCTTTAATTTAACGATTGTTGTTCAGCTGGAACCTCTAGCGCGTGATGGTCGAGATTGGGGTCGTCCTAATTGGCGAATCGTATAAAACGGCGGCTAAGGGAATCCTTTAGCCGCCGCTGATGATCTTGCTTGTTTGGTCAATTTGCTGCTTATTGCGCGTTGTTTGCCACAAGTTGCTTGAGCGCATTCAGATCGTTATCGTCGGGATGGGCTAGCGCTTTGTCGAAATTTTCGATCATTGCATCGATGTTAGGCATGTGATCGGGCTGCTCTTTCATCTTCTCGTAGCGCTCTCGTACGGATTGGGGCATCTTGCCTTGGCACATGAATTCCCCGACAACGGCGTTACTTGCATCGAGGGATTCCTTGGTTTTATCTAGGATGCGCTTGAAATAGGCTTCGCTGCCTCCGAATCCTGCGGTTCCGAACAGGAATATTTTCTTGTTTCGTAGCGTTTTCAGGAGGCTTAAGGCGTTGTCATCGGCAATGCCTTTATTGGTCCAGAAACCTACGTAGACCATGTCCGACTCGGGTTCGTTTGCCGTACAATCGCCAAAATAGTCGCAGTACGCTGCGGGCAATGCTTTGCGGATAGCTTCCGCAAGCAGCTTGGTGTTTCCGGTGTTGCTGCTGAATAGAATTGAATAGCGTGATTGGGTCATAGTGTCCTGCTTTCTGCAGATAATGTTTGGCGAACATTGTAATCCCATGATTGTTTCGTCGAAGGTGCGACTACAGCATTCCTTATAACTCGGTACAAATTTGCCCAACCCGCCGTTTGTGGATTAAAACCGACATATGTCGAAAATAAGATTGACAGCTACGGCTGCCCGTTTAGACTAAATAGTGACATATGTCAGAAAAGGAAGTGCTATGGCGGGGCGAAAAGGAAGAACTCGGTTCGTGGGCATCGTGCCCGAATTCGTTGGATTCGTGCCTGATGGTATTCCCACAGGGGATACCGTGGAGCTTGCCTATGACGAACTTGAGGTAATACGACTTCTCGATTTAGAAAAAATGAGCCAGGAAGAAGCGGCGGCTCATATGGGTGTTTCGCGAACCACGGTAACGGGTATATACGAACGGGCTCGTTCGAAAGTTGCTGACAGTTTGGTGAACGGTAAGAGACTGTGCATTGAGGGCGGTAACGTTGCGTTTCCTCCATGTGGTAGCGCCGATTTTAAATTTGCAAGCAATCCCAAGAAGAAGGAGGCTCTTATGCGGGTTGCAGTAGCGTATGAAAATGGCGAAATTTTCCAACATTTTGGAAGGACTCAGGCATTCAAACTGTACGACATTGACAACGGCCGGGTCGTGGCAATGCAGGTAGTCGATACTCAAGGTTCTGGCCATGGGGCTTTGGCGGGCTTCCTTAAGGGAAATGATGTCGATGTTCTTCTGTGCGGCGGTATTGGTGGCGGCGCCCAAAGTGCGCTTGCAGCTCAAGGCATCGAACTGTATGGTGGACTGTCTGGATTGGCAGACGATGCCGTATCGTGCCTGCTGGCTGGTATTCTTGAAAAGAGCACCATGCCAGCTTGCGATCATCATGGGCATGGCCACGGGGAATGCCATCATGGTCACCAACATGCGCATGGGAAATGTCAGGGTCACGCACAGGCTCATTGTGAGTGCCAGGGGCATGGCCACGAACATGGTGCATGTTGCCATGGCGGCCACAGCAATTAATGCTCTTGCTCTAAGGAATGTGGGGCTGGCTGACGGAAACGTCGCCAGTCTTATTTGTTTCCAGCATAGATAAGCTGATCGTCCACCTGGTTGGGAAGTTGGTAAGCTTATGCGAGGAAACAGAGTTCAGGTAGTGCAGGCCTGTGCGTTTCGACTCAGCGGGTATAAGCGATGTTGCGTTTGAGCAGGAGCGCAATAGTGGATTCGCACTGCCGAACTTGAATAGGAGCCATACGGCGAAAACGCTGCGATATATCGGATAAAGGCGAAAGACTATGGATGGGGACAGTCAAATGGATGCTGAACAGACGCCAACCAGCATAAAAGTTAGGGGAGCTCGGGTTCATAACCTGAAAAATGTTGATGTCGATATTCCTTTGGGCGGCATCGTTGGCATTGCGGGTGTATCCGGATCGGGAAAGAGCTCGCTGGCGCTGGGGGTTCTGTACGCTGAAGGTTCACGGCGCTATCTCGAATCGCTTTCCACGTACACCAGAAGAAGGATGACGCAGGCAGCTCGAGCTGATGTTGATGAGGTTCTCTATGTGCCGGCGGCGTTGGCTTTGCATCAAAGGCCTTCAGTTCCCGGTATTCGTTCCACCTTCGGCACAGGAACGGAACTGCTGAATAGTTTGAGGCTGATGTTCTCGCGCCTTTCCAGCCATCGTTGTCCCAACGGTCACTATGTAGAACCCAGTATTAATGTTGCGGCAATGGATGGTGAACTGGTTTGCCCGGAATGCGGCGAGCATTTTTTCGCGCCTGGGGCAGAGGATCTTGCCTTCAATTCCGCGGGAGCTTGCAAGCATTGTGGAGGAACGGGAATGGTTCGAACCGTCGATCGATCGACGCTTATCCCCGATAAGAGCAAAACCATAGACGAAGGCGCTGTTGCGCCTTGGAATTCCCTTATGTGGTCGCTGATGACTGATGTCTGTCGGGAAATGGGCGTACGTACCGATATTCCTTTTTGCGAGCTTTCCGATAGGGAAAAGGAAATCGTTTATGACGGCCCGATGGAAAAACGTCATATCTTTTACGTCCCGAAAAATAAAGACAGCGCTTCGGCCGGCGAGCTGAACATGACTTATTACAGCGCAACTGCAACAGTGCTCAACGCCCTCAATAAGGTCAAGGACGACAAGGGCATGAAGCGCGTTGAGAAGTTTTTGAAAGAAGAGATATGTCCAGAATGCCGCGGTACAAGGCTTTCCGAAGAAGCTCGAGCACCACGATTGATGGGCATATCGTTAGCGGATGCCTGCCGAATGACATTGAAGGATTCCATAGCGTGGGTCAAGCGCGTGCCTGATGCCCTGCCGAACGAAATGCGCGCTATGGCTCAGAGTATCTGCGAGTCGTATGAGGAAGTTGCTGCTCGGCTAATGGAGTTAGGTCTTGGATACCTGACGCTCGATAGGGCTTCGTCCACGCTTTCTACAGGCGAACGTCAGCGCATGCAGTTGGCACGAGCAGTGCGCAATCGTACAACGGGCGTGTTGTATGTTCTTGACGAGCCCTCTATCGGATTACATCCTGCGAATATTGTCGGATTGAACGGTGTAATGCACGATCTTGTGCGGGACGGAAACTCCGTTTTGCTCGTAGACCATGACGCTCAGATTCTCAAGGAATCGGACTGGCTTATCGAAATGGGTCCGGGTGCAGGCGCCGAAGGAGGAACGGTTATTGCCCAAGGCACCGTGAGGGGTATCGAAGGCAACCCGAATTCTGTAATAGGACCCTACCTATCTGGTGCGGCAGCGGTTGATGAATGCTTAAAACGGACTGCTGCCGATTCGGAAGACCTTATTCGCATGGAAACTGGTTCGATCCATACCGTAAAGCCGCTTTCGGTGCGCATACCCAAGCATCAGCTAACGGTAATTACGGGGGTTTCTGGCTCGGGAAAAACCACCATGGTGCTGGAGAGCCTTATTCCTGGCCTGGAGGCGCTTTGTTACGGTAAACCCATGCCAAGCCATGTTTCTTCCATCCAGGCGGAAGGCATCAATCATGTGAAGCTGATCGACGCAACGCCCATCGGTGCTAACGTGCGTTCAACCGTTGCCACCTATGCCAATGTGCATGATGCGTTGCGAAGGACGTATGCAAGAACGGCAGATGCTAAGGAGCTCGGTCTCAAAGCGGGCGATTTTTCTTACAACACAGGAAGCCTCAGGTGCCCCGTTTGCGATGGAACTGGAACCATATCGCTTGATGTTCAATTTCTTCCAGATGTTGATATCCCTTGTCCGGAATGTCGCGGGTCAAGATATCGAAAACAGGCAAATCAAGTTCGTTACAAAAACAAGCAGGGCGAGGAGCGTTCTTTGCCCGAGCTTATGAATATGGATGTAAACGAGGCGGTAGTCTTTTGCCAGAACCTCAATTCCGTACGGCCGAAACTTGAAACCCTTCAAGATTTGGGGCTGGGATATCTTACGCTTGGCGAAGAGACTCCCTCGCTATCTGGTGGTGAAGCGCAGCGGCTAAAACTGGCAAGTGAAATGGGCAGGGAACAGGTCGATTCGGTTTTCGTATTCGATGAGCCTACTATTGGCCTTCACCCTAGGGATGTCGAAACGTTGCTGCAGGTGTTTGATGCGTTGATTGCCAAGGGGGCAACGGTTGTCGTGATTGAGCATGACCTTGATGTCATCCGTTCCGCTGATTGCATTATTGACATGGGTCCTGGTGGCGGTGAAGAGGGTGGCAGAATTGTTGTCTGCGGTACACAAGAGGCTGTACGAAAGTGCCCTGAAAGCGTTACGGGGAAGTTCATTTAGATGGAATGATGGCGGGAATCGATAGCTGCTTCAAAAGTAGTTTTGGTCGGTTGAACAGATTAAAAACCATCAAGGCGTGCAACGAATGCGTTTGTTTGACGGGCGCAAGTGCTGGTCTTGGTAGGTGAGATCGGCGAACATTTCAAAATGATGGCTCTGTTCTATGGTCGTAAAGATTGAACAGCAGTGTAGGAATTCTTCGATCAAGCTTTCAAATGTAACAATTGGGTGATATTTTTTTTCCATTACTATCCTTTTGGAAGGGGGATGTGAGTGGTCGAAGAAAAACAGGAGAATCCGCTGCACGTAAAGGAAGAAGGGCGTGCAGAAGGTTCTTCGGAAGAAACCACTGGTAATGGCAGGTCGTTGGGCGTTTTCTCGTTCGAGGGCGATATTCCACTTACGCAGGCGGTTCCATTGGGCCTGCAGCATGTGCTGGCCATGTTTGTGGGTAACTTAACACCGCTGCTCATCGTGACGGGCGTTTGCGGTTTGGCCACCGCCGAATTCGCGGAAATTCAGTTGGCGCTGCTGCAGAACGCCATGCTGATTGCTGGCGTGGTAACGTTGGTTCAGCTGTTCGGCATCGGCCCTGTGGGCGGCAGAGTACCTATTATTATGGGCACATCGTCCGGCTTCATCGGCGTGTTCAATTCCGTTGCCGCATCTATGGGCGGCGGTCTTGTTGCATATGGCGCCATCATGGGTGCTTCGCTCATCGGTGGTTTGTTCGAAGCCGTTCTGGGCTTCTTTTTAAAGCCGCTTCGCAGATTCTTCCCGTCTATCGTCACGGGTACCGTTGTACTTTCCATCGGCTTGAGCCTTATTAGTGTTGGCGTTAATGCTTTTGGCGGCGGTAACAGCGCGGTTGACTTTGGTTCTCTTGAAAACCTGTGTTTGGCGCTGGTTGTTTTGATCGTCATCTTGGCGGTTAAGCATGCCACCACGGGTTTTGTGAGCGCTTCTTCGATTTTGGCCGGCATTATCGTGGGTTATATCGTTGCGGGCATTATGGGCTTGGTTCTGCCAACTACGGGTGTTACCGCCGAAGGTGTTGAGTACACCAAAGCATGGGTTCTGAATTGGGATAAAGTGGCTGAAGCGTCCTGGTTTGCCGTTCCGGCTTTGATGCCCGTTGCTCCTGTGTTTGATATGCGAGCTATTGCTCCTGTGCTGGTTATGTTCATTGTCACGGCTGTTGAAACGGTTGGCGACATCTCGGGTGTAACCCAGGGTGGCATGGATCGCGAAGCAACCGACAAGGAGCTTTCCGGTGGCGTTGTTTGCGACGGCATCGGTTCAACGTTCGCCGCTCTGTTCGGTGTTTTGCCCAATACGTCTTTCAGTCAGAATGTTGGCCTGGTTGCCATGACTAAGATGGTCAATCGCAAGGCTCTGGCCTGCGGCGCCCTCTTCCTGATTCTGTGCGGTTTGTGCCCGAAGCTGGCTGCGGTGATTTCCATCATGCCTCAGTCGGTTCTTGGTGGCGCTGCTGTTATCATGTTCGCCTCTATTGTGGTAAGTGGTATTCAGCTTATTACGCGCGATCCGCTCACCTCGCGCAACCTAAGCATCGTTTCGGTTGCTCTTGGCTTGGGCTACGGCATTGGTGCAAACCCTGCTGTTCTGGCTGGTGCGCCCGAGATGGTAAGCCTTATCTTTGGTGGTTCCGGCATTGTTGCTGCAGCTGCGGTGGCCATCCTTTTGAATATCGTGCTCCCGAAGGATTCGGCTCTTCTTAAGAAAGATTCGGACAACTAGGCATTAGCTATTCTGGTTTACTTTGCGCCCAGGTGGATAATTCATCCATCTGGGCGTTTTTTTGCGAATAGCACGTTTGGTTTGGCGGAGAAGTTTCTGTACGGGTGTTCGTGGATGCCGTTCTGAGCGCGTGCCTGCTTGTTGTTAGGTGGGTGCTCCTTAGAGTGTGCGGCCCTCGGTTGAGACCTGTCTTTGGTTGTGTCCAATTAGCGAGCACAACTATGTAAGACGGGGTTATTGTCCTGGTTCAATTTTGCGCCCGTTAGAGGCCTAGGTGCTTCTGCAAAAGGATCAGATCTGCAGGCGTATCAACATCGAAGAGTTCCCATCTGCTTGAAGCCTCGATGCATCTCACTAACTCTTTGTGCTGTTTGGCGACATAGCCGCCGCCTTTGCCGGATGGGAGCGTTCGCAGTTCGTCGAATGTCCAGGAGGGGAATAGCACGGGGGCGCCTGGCGCGCCTTCGAAACTAGCGCGCCATATGTATTCAGGGGTGTTTTCTGCGGCGCATAAAAGGGCGGTAATAGAGCTTGGGCTGATAAGCGGTTGGTCTGCCTGGAAAAAGGTAACGGTGTCGCATTTGCCTATGGCGTCCATGCCCAAACGGACCGTATCATTTCGATGCGGCTTGTTGTTGAGGACCGCTTCAGCACCTAACGCGTGGCACAGTCTGGCTACTTCATCGTGGCGGGTAACCACCACACGTTTTTCGAAGCGGCTTTCAGTTGCCTGAATTACGTATTGAATAAGCGGTATGCCGTTTAGCTTGGCCATGAGCTTATTGCCCCCAAATCGAGTTCCCATACCCGATGCCATGATGATGCATCCGTGCTTCATTGTTGTTTGCTTGGCAAGGTATGGCATGGCGATAGTTCCCTTTGCGAATTCGGTGGTTGGATTTGCCCTCTAAGCGGATAGCTATCGGTTCAAAGTATAATAAAAATAACTATGTAAAGTTCTAGTAATGGGGTGAGTGTCATTATCACCTTCCAGAAATATGTGCGTCCACAGAGCTTGGAAGAGGCCTGGGAATTGAACCAGAAAAAGCGCCATCGCATCGTTGCTGGCATGATGTGGCTAAAAATGGGGAAGCACTCTTTCGGTACCGCTATCGACTTGTGCGATTTGGGCTTGGACAAAATAGAGGAAACCGAAAACGAGTTCCGCATTGGCGCTATGGTTACGCTGCGGCAAATGGAAAAGCACCCTGGTTTAGCCGCTTATTCTTGCGGTGCGGTTGAAGCTGCGTTCAAGGATATTGTGGGCGTGCAGTTCCGCAATGGCGCCACATTGGGCGGAAGCTTATGGCGCCGCATGGGCTTCTCTGACATCGTTGCACTTTTTATGGCCATGGACAGCTACGTTGAGCTTTTCGAGGGCGGCATAGTCCCCTTGGAAGAATTCGTGGGCATGAAGTACAACAAGGATCTTCTGGTGCGGCTCATTGTGAAAAAGCAGCCTGGCGCATTTGCCTATCAGGCGGTACGTAAACAGCGCACTGATTTGACTTCGCTGAACTGCGCTGCATCAAAGTTGGGCGATGAATATCGCGTGGTAGTGGGGTCGCGTCCTGCGCGCGCCATGATTCTTCGCGACGATCAGTGCATCTTGGCTAACGGTATTACGGAAGAAAGTGCTGCCTCTTTTGCTGAGTATGCTGCGAACACCGTTCCTGTGTCGGGAAACATGTGGGGTAGCGCCGAGTATCGTAAGGCGTTGGTCCCAGTGCTTACACGCCGCACCCTAATGGCTTTGGGGGAGGTGTTGTAATGGAAATCAAAATCAAACTGAATGGAAAGATGGTTTCCGACGATATCCCAGCTGATATGCTTTTGATTGATTTCGTCCGCGCTCATAACTGTTTTAGCGTTAAGCGTGGGTGCGAAACGTCGAGCTGCGGTTTGTGCACAGTGCTGCTTGACGACCAGCCTGTTTTGTCTTGCTCAATGCTGGCCGCTCGTGCGGATGGCCATAGTGTGTATACCTTGGAGGGATTGCAGGAAGAGGCTTCTGAGTTTGTGGGTTACATTGCCGACCAAGGCGCCGAGCAGTGTGGCTTTTGCAACCCTGGCTTTGTGATGAACACCATTGCTTTGCTTCGCGAAAACCCCGATCCCACGGATGAGGAAATCCTGGCATACCTTAGCGGAAATCTGTGTCGTTGCTCGGGTTACGTGGGCCAGCAACGCGGTATTCGCAACTTCTTGAACAGCAGGAAATCGCAGGAGGCTGAACGTGAATAGACCCGAATACCAATCTGTGGGCAAGTCCGTTCGAAAAAAGGACTCGCTGCAGTTGTTGCTGGGCAAGCCTGTTTACACCGACGATATTGCCCCCGATGCGTTGGTGGTGAAATTGCTTCGAAGCCCTCACGCCAATGCCATTGTTGAAACCATCGATGTCTCAAAGGCCAAGAAGCTTCCTGGTGTTGTGGATGTGTACACGTGGGAAGATGTGCCTAACGAGCGTTTTTCAAACGCGGGTCAAACGTACCCTGAAACCAGCCCGTACGACCGCCTAATTATCGACCGTCATGTGCGGTTTGTGGGTGACGTGGTTGCTATCGTTGCCGCCGAAACTGAAGAAGCCGCCGAAAAGGCCCTTGGGCGCATTAAGGTTACGTATAACGTGCTGGAACCGGTGTTGGATTTCCGCGCCGCCAAAGACAACCCTGTGCTGGTGCACCCCGAAGACAACTGGCATATGCTGTGCGACCTGGGCGGAGACAATACTCGCAACTTGGTAGGTGGCACCGCCGATGCCGATGGCGACGTGGAGGCGGTGCTTGCAGATTGCGATATTGTGCTGGAGCGTACCTACCATACGAAAGCCTACAACCAGGCCATGATGGAAACGTTCCGTACTTTTACTCAGCTTGACCGCTATGGCCGCTTGCATGTTATTTCCTCTACGCAGATCGTATTTCATGTACGTCGCATTTTGTCCAATGCATTGGGCATTCCGAAAAGCCGCATTCGCGTAGAAAAGCCGCGTATCGGTGGCGGCTTTGGCGCAAAGCAGACTGCGGTTTGTGAGGTGTATCCTGCGTTTGTTACCATGAAAACCGGACGCCCTGCAATGTGTATTTTTTCGCGCAAGGAAGCGCAGACCTGTGGCTCTCCGCGCCACGAAATGGAAATCTCTGTGCGTTTGGGCGCCAACAACGATGGGCGCATTCGCGCACTGGCTGTTAACACGCTTTCTAATTCAGGTGCGTATGGCGAACATGGCTGGGCCACGGTTGGCTTAACCGGTCACAAATCCATTCCGCTGTATACGGGGTCGCTCGAAGCCTTCAAGTTCACCGCTGATGTGGTGTACACGAATATGCAGCCTTCTGGTGCATATCGTGGCTTTGGCGCGACGCAGGGTCAGTTCGCTGTTGAAACCACGGTGAACGAACTTGCTGAAAAGCTGGGCATAGATCCTATCGCCATTCGCGAGCAGAACATGGTGCGTGAGGGCATGGCCATGCCTGCTTACTATGGCGAGGTTACTAATTCCTGCGCGCTCGATCGCTGCATGGAGCGTTGCGCTGAACTGTTTGATTGGAAAGCAAAGTACCCAGTACGTGAAATGGGTAATGGCAAAGTGCGCGCTGCTGGCGTAGGCATGTCCATGCAGGGTTCTGGCATTTCCGGCATCGATGTTGGTTCTGTTACCGTCAAGCTGAACGATGACGGTTCGTTCATGATGCTTATTGGTGCTGCCGATATGGGCACGGGCTGTGACACCATTCTTGCCCAGATGGTCGCTGAGCATATGGAGTGCTCCGTTGAAAATGTTTCCGTATTCGGTGCCGATACCGATGCTTCCCCGTACGATTCCGGTTCGTATGCTTCTTCTACCACCTACGTTACGGGTATGGCCGTTGAAAAGGCATGCACTCAGCTAAAGGAAAAGCTGTGCACGATTGCCGCCGACATTCTCGAATGCGAGCCCGAGGAGCTGCGGTTTGAAGGCGGGTGCGTATTGCAGGAAGGCACAGGCAAGAAGGTTTCCTTGCAAGAGATTGCCGTTAAGAGCCAGTGCAGCAACCGCGAGGCTCCTGAGGCTACCGCTATGCACTCTTCGCCCGTTTCCCCGCCGCCGTTTATGGTGGGCATGGCGGAAATCGAGCTGGATCGCGAAACCGGCGTGGTGGAAGTGCTTAACTATGCCGCTGTGGTTGATTGCGGTATTCCCATCAACCCTGCCTTGGCGCGTGTCCAGGTTGAAGGTGGCATCGTTCAGGGTATCGGTCATACGCTTATGGAAGACGTAACCCGGACCGCAACAGGTAGAATTCGCGAATCGAGCTTGTTCACGTATCGTTTGCCTACCCGTTTGGATACGGGGCGCATCAACGTGGAATTCGAGAATTCGTATGAGCCTACCGGGCCGTTCGGCGCGAAATCCATCGGCGAAATCGTCATCAATACCCCCGCACCTGCGATCACTCAAGCGATTTATCGAGCAACAGGCGTTTGGCATCGCGAGTTACCGATTTTGCCGGAACATATCCTGCTTGCGAAACCGGAGGAATAACCATCCTTTGCGACTATTTGCATATCCAACCTGGCCTTACAGCCATAATCGGTGGCGGTGGTAAAACAACGCTTTTGCGCGTGCTTGCTAATGAGCTGTCTGCGCAAGCCCGTGTAATTGTTTCTACCAGCACAAAGATGATGATGCCGGAGTGGTGTCCAGCTCTGATCGATCCTTCTCTCGGTGAAGTGCAAGAGGCTCTTTCAGACAGCCCCGTGGTATGTGTTGGGTCGATCCAAGAGGAAACAGGAAAGATGACTCAATCTTCCTTGGCTTTTCCCGAGCTGCTAAGCTTGGCCGACTATGTGCTGGTGGAAGCCGATGGCGCGAAAATGCTTCCCTTGAAGGCGCACGCTGAACATGAGCCGGTTATTCCCGAGTGCGCAAGCTCAGTGGTATGCGTAGCTGGCATTGATGGTGTGGGTTCGCCTGTTTCGGAAATATGCCATCGCCCTGACCGCTATGCGGAACTAGCTGGAATTTCGGCAGAAAGCCAGGTAACGCCTGAAGCGGTTGCTGCAGTTTTGAATGCCGAGAGCCTTCATGACATACTGCTTATCAACAAGGTGGAGGACCCTGTCCAATGGCGGTTGGCCGAGCGTATTGCCTTGCGGTGTAAAACGCCTGTAGTTGCAGGAAGTCTTAAGAACGGTGAGTTCCGGTGCTTGCGATAATCCGTGGAGCTGGTGATATCGCTACCGCTATCGCCCTTCGGCTGTGGAAGTGCGGCATTTCGGTTGTTATGACGGAAATTGAGCAGCCGCTTACCGTACGTCGTACCGTCGCTTTTAGTGAAGCGGTGCGTTTAGGGCAAATGCAGGTGGAGGGTGTTTTGGCAATACGCGTCCGGGATGTCGTCCAGGCAAAGGAAGTTCTTGAACGAAAAAATGCCATTCCTGTTTTGATCGATCCTGATTGCCGCTGCATTGAACTTATGCCTGATGTGGTTGTTGATGCCATTTTGGCAAAACGTAATTTAGGTACTTCCATGGACATGGCTTCCGTTGTAGTGGGCGTGGGCCCTGGCTTCACTGCAGGGGAAGACTGCCATGCGGTAGTGGAAACCATGCGCGGTCACACTCTCGGGCGAACGTATTACGAAGGTTCAGCGCTTCCGAATACTGCTGTGCCTGGTCTTGTGGGCGGCTTTGCGGGCGAACGCGTTTTGCGCGCTCCGGCGGATGGCTTGTTTCGCGGTGCTTGTGCGATTGGCGATCATGTCGAAGAGGGGCAAGTCGTTGCTTATGTGGGAAATGCTCCTGTAGTGGCTATGCTTACGGGTGTGCTTCGAGGATTGATAGCCGATGGTGTGCGTGTTTCTAAGGGCTTGAAGTGCGGTGATGTGGATCCCCGCGGTGACGCTTGCTATTGCCGGCTGGTTTCCGACAAAGGTTTGTCGGTAGCAGGTGGCGTATTGGAAGCTATTTTGTGTTTAAGCGGCATACTCGGCAATCGACAATAACGGCAAGGTGAATCATGCGCGATATCGCAGAACATATTGCAGAGGCTTTGGGTGCAGGGCATGACGTTGTATTGGTTACCGTAGTAGGGAGCAGGGGTTCCACGCCGCGCAATGCTGGGTCTCAGATGCTTGTTTCTGAAACGGGGCTTGTTTGCGGCACTATTGGTGGTGGCGCAATTGAAGGCCATGCCATTGCCGAAGCGCGCACCATGGTTGGCAAGGACGTTTGTCGCGTGGAAGATCTTGCTCTTAGACCCCAAGCCGAAAACAGCATTGGTATGGTTTGCGGTGGTGATGCCGTACTTCTGTATATGTCTATATGCGCTGAAAGTGAGGCTTGGGTTCAAGTGGTAACCCGTTTGCTGGAGTGCTTTGAGCGTCGTGAACCTGCCTATCTTGCGTTGGAGTGCCACGAGGGTGGTTTGCCGTTCAAAGGCACCGTTGCCTTGTTCGACAGTCAAGGCGAACTTGTGGCGGGGGAGTGCAGCTTGTCGGGCAAGAAGCTTGTCGGCTTGAAGCAGAAGCGTGTTCTCGATGGGTTTTTTGCAACGCCCGTTTCAATTCCCATGCGTGCCATTGTGTTTGGGGGAGGTCATGTGGGTCATGCCACCATTGCAGCCCTTGCACAGGTAGGCTTCGCTTGCACTCTTTTTGAGTGTCGCCCTGAGTTTGCCCAATCCGAAGATTTCCCTGACGCGGAACAGATTATCTTGGGTGATTACGAAGATATTGCTTCGTCTTTGTCATTCGATGAGCGCGATTACATTTTCATTATGACGTACAGCCATGCGTACGATTACGCCATCCTGGAGCAGGCGCTTCGCCAGCCTTTGGCATACGTAGGCTTCATGGGTTCGCGCCGAAAGATTGCTGTAGCACGTCAGCGTTTGCTGGATGCAGGTGTGTCCGAGGAGCTACTGGACACGGTCCATATGCCTATTGGCTTGGATATTAAGGCGGAAACGCCTGAGGAAATTGCTGTTAGCATCGCAGCGGAATGCATCTTGCATCGTGCGACTCATTAGGGAATGTAAGCCTAAGTACCCTTTGTGGGAATTCCAGCGCCCCAGCGCGGTATTTGCCTTAGCTTAAGAGGCGGTTTTGCTGATTTCGGTGTTGGCGAGATCCTATGGTGCAGATAGCGAGTGGATCGCTTGTTCTTTGCGTGCATGAACTTGAAAGGCTCGGTCGAGAGGGCGTTGATTTTGACGAGGCGGTTGCCCGCGCCAATACCTTCCTTGAAAGAACCAAGATCCTTTTTGCGCTTTCCTCCTTCGACAACCTTATTAAAAATGGCCGCATGGGCAAAATGACCGGTTTCCTTGCAAGGGCATTAGGCATGTGGGGAATTGGCACTGCAAGTGAAGAGGGCACGATTGTCGTCGAGGGCAAAGCCCGAGGAACGAAAAAGACCGTTCGCGAACTTATTGACCGCATGAAGGAACGGGGATTTGCCGGTGGGCGAGCTGCCATTAGCCATTGCGATAATCTCGCCGTCGCGCAAACATTGAAGGAAAACATCCTGCGGCTGTGGGGTAATTCCGAGATTGAGATTATTCCTACTAGGGGCCTTTGCAGTTACTATGCCGAACGTGGCGGCCCCATCATCGGTTTCTAGGAAACGCATCGGGGAAATCTAGCTGTTTCAGTGTTGTTCTTTGCCCTGGGGCTTCAAACAGGGTTTCGGAAAAATAGTAAGGCTTTGCGCACGAAAAACGCCTTCCGTGCAAGCATCCTGGTTTCATGATTGGTGGATGCTAGAATAATCGAAACCTTGTCACGCGAAAGAGCGTAGCATCCTTTTATGGATGGCTGTGACGCTGAACGGGGGCTACTGAGCTCAAACGAGTAGGTGGGGGACGATCGGTGATCATGGAGCTTCCTAAAGCAAGTCGAATGGTAAAACGAACCATTGATCTTGTTCATCTTTTTGCTGCATCTGTCTGGCTCGGTGGGTTTGCTGTCCTATTTGTTCTGACCCTCAGCGACGGCGCGGCGCTAGGACTGGCAAGCCTTGACGCGCCTGTGGCCATTGATGCGTTTCGTTCGCAATTCATCGTGCCATGTATTCCGTTTCTTATGGCAACGGCAGTGCTATATGGTGTTCTGACTTCATGGGGCTTCGCCAAGCATAGTTGGCTGGTGGCGAAGTGGGTTCTGAGCATTGTTGTTATTGTTGGCTTTGAATTGCTGCCGTTTTCGACGGCAACGGTGGGCGCAATGCTCGTGTGCGTTGTTGCGCTGTTTGCCCTTTCGGTGTTTAAGCCTGGTATGAAGAAGTTGAAGAAAGCTAAGGCGAAAAACTTGGATTAAGACTTTTGGCGGCATATTGCTTTGTGAAAGCTTAAGGAGAAACCAATGCTTGATACTAGTAAAACGGCTCCCTCTGTTGATGCTTGGCTGCGTCAGGCGAAGGCCGACCCTGCCGCCGTGGAATGTGGTATGTACTTAACGCATAACGGCGTAGTGCGTGCTACGCCGAAAGCGGAAGCGCGCGGTGTTGAAACCGATGGGGTGGCTCCTGGCCGAAAGGTGGGTGGCATGCTGTTCAGCTACGATGCCGCTAAGGTTCAGGCTGCTATCGAAAACACCCTCGCTATGCCTGGCATCGGCTATGTGCGCGTTTGGCTTGCAAATGGTGAACTCGCGGTAGGTGACGACATTATGTACGTCCTTATTGGCGGCGATATTCGTCCACGCGTAGTTGATGCGCTGCAAGCCTTGGTGGGCGCCATTAAAAACGAATGCGTCACCGAAATCGAACGCGAAGCCTAGTCTTGCTGGATTTGCATTTTGAAGCAACAACTTGCAATGAAAAACCAATACAGCTTTTCGGTTCACGGAACGGTTTAATCAGATTCCTTTTCTTTTGGGGTTTTGGTGCTTCAACTGGTCGAAATGACGCGTTCCCCTTTAGCGAATAGGGTAGTATGCCCTATTCACGTATCGTGTTATTAACATTTCAAAACTAACGCATTCAGCGTTTTAAAATGACTTCATTGGCAGGGCAAGCATCGCAGCTAAGTCGTTTGCTATAAGTAGAGCGATCACAATCATCGGGGATCGGAGATATCCATGCAGGTAACCGAAACTATCAAGTATGTAGGCGTAAACGATCACGATATCGATTTGTTTGAAGGGCAGTACGATGTTCGCGAAAACGGCATGGCGTACAACAGCTACGTTGTTATCGGCGAAAAGGTGGCGGTAACTGACACGGTTGATGCTCGTTTCGTTGACGAATGGCTGGGTAACGTTGAAACCGCTCTTGATGGGCGCACGCCTGATTACCTTGTAGTGCATCATATGGAGCCCGATCATTCCGCTGGCATCGTTGCGTTCATGGATCGCTATCCTGACGCGCGGGTTGTTGCTTCGAAGATGGCCTTCAAGATGATGGCTGCCTATTTCGGCACCGATTTCTCTGATCGGCAGATTGTGTGCAAGGAAGGCTTTGAACTTGATCTTGGCGGTCGCACGCTTCGTTTTATCGGCGCTGCCAACGTGCATTGGCCCGAAGTCATGTTTTCCTACGATTCGCAAGACAAAGTGCTGTTTTCCGCGGATGCCTTAGGCAAGTTTGGAGCAAACGATATCGAAGATCCCGAAGGCTGGGCTTGCGAAGCGCGCCGCTATTATTTTGGAATCGTAGGCAAGTTCGGCAAGAACGTACAGGCTGTTCTGCAGAAGGTTGCTGCGTTTGATGTCGAATGCATCTGTCCGCTTCATGGCCCTGTGCTCTCTGAAAACCTGGCGTATTACGTGGAAACGTACACCACGTGGGCGCATTACAAGCCCGAAAACAGCGGCGTAACCATTGCCTATGCCAGCGTATACGGCCACACCAAGCAGGCTGCAGAAGAGCTGGCACGTGCCCTCGAGGAAAAAGGGCAAACCGTTTCGCTCTTTGATCTGGCGCGTGATGATATGGCCGAAGCAGTGGAGGATGCATTTCGCTACGATCGTTTGGTGCTTGCAAGCATCACGTATGCGGGGGATATCTTCCCGTTTATGACCACGTTCATCCATGCGCTTGCCGAGCACGCGTATCAAAACCGCAAGGTGGCCTTCATCGAATCTGGCACCTGGGCTCCAGTAGCCGCCAAGGCCATGCGTGCGCAGATGGAGCAGCTTTCCGGTATCGAGTTTGCGGAAACGGTTGTTACCGTGCGTGGTTCAGTAGATGATGCTGCGCGTGCCCAGATTGCCGCTCTGGCTAATGAGCTCGCTAGTTAGCCTAATTCACCGCAATGGCGCCCTTCATGCCTTGGTTGGAATCAAAATACGAGGGCAAAGATGCGCGATTCGAGAAAATGCGTCCATCAAAAGAAAGGCGCAAAAACGTTCTGGACTGCAACGTGGTTGGCTCCGAAAGGGAAGACCCTGCGCAGGCGCCTACGACATTCCCAAAGGCACATTGCCAAGCTCCGTTCCGACAAAGTCCAGCAGAGTGCCAAACGCGAGATCAAGCGCCGCTACAGGGTTGTGCAATCTTTCCGCTCGAGGGAATTGATGCTGCGCCTGTCGCGAGCGAGTCTCATGGAGGTCGAGGGGCAGTGGTGTTAGCAGCACGTATTCTCCGAGGCTTCGGCCGCTGTGGACTTCGCCGAGGCACCAGACAGGCAGGTCCCGGTACATGAGAGGCGTCGTTACCGTGTCCACGCGCGCCCTGGCGCCTGCCTTCGGCTTGCGATCCTCAGCGCTGCTAGCGCCGCCACAGCGCGTAAAAGCTTCCCAGCTCGCCGTGAAGCAGCTCAATGCGTACGTCGAAGGCGTCTTCGACCGCCGCTAGCACTTCGGCCTCTTGCGGCGCTCCTTGGGCTAGTAGCTTGCCATCACGCATGACGCATACCTCGTCGGAGTACCTGAGCGCCAAATCGATGTCATGGATCACCGCGACGACGGTTTTGCCATGTTCCTCTTTGAGCGAGCGCATCAGCTCCATTACCTCGTAGCACGCGGACACGTCGAGAAACGAGGTCGGCTCGTCGAAGAGCACAACGGGCGTGTCTTGCGCCAGGACCATGGCGATGAAGGCGCGTTGCCGCTGGCCGCCGGAAAGCTCGGCTACCGGGCGCTCGGCAAGGTCTGCCAGCCTACACGCCTCAAGCGCCCGCTCCACTGCTTCGTAATCGGCAGCATCCATTGTCGCGAGTATCCCGTGATGTGGGTACCTACCACAGGCCACCAATCGCCGTACGCTCATGGGCGGTGCGGCGTGCTCCTGCGTCAGCAAGCTTAACAGACGCGCGCGTTCTTTGGAGGAGAGCACGCTGACATCGCGCCCCATCACGCTGATGCTGCCTTTCCAGGGCTTGCAGATGCCGCTTGCAAGCTTAAGCAGCGATGATTTGCCGCAGCCGTTGGGGCCGATGATGCTCGTTACCTTGCCTTCAGCGAGCTCGAGGGTCAGCTTGTTGAACAAGGCACGCTCGCCGTAGCCAAAGGACACGTCGCTCAGTTGTACGCTAGCCATTGAGGCCTCCCTTCCCGCGGCGCAAGATCAGGTAGACGAAGAATGGCCCGCCTAGTAGCGACAAGACAATGCCGACGGGAATCTCATATGGGGAGAACAACGTGCGGGCGAGCAGATCGCACAGGCACACCAGCAGCCCGCCCAGCAGCGGCACCATCGCAAGGACGCGGCGGTTGTCGTGGCCCACCAGCGTGCGGACCGCGTGCGGGACGATGAGCCCCACGAATCCGATGAGACCTGCAAAGCTCACTGCGCAACCTGCGAGCGCGGCGGCAGACACCAGCGCGACAAGGCGCGTGCGTCGGACGTTGAGGCCCAGGGAGTGTGCCTGATGCTCGCCCAGCGAGAGCAGGTTGAGCTGCGTGCCCTGCAACAGGCCGAGCACCAGCACCGCGCAGATCGCGCAGCTGGGGACGATGAGCTCGTCCAGTTTGACGCCGGACAGGCCGCCGATCAAGAATCCGGAGGCTCCCACGTAGGCGTCCGGATTCACGATGAGGATCGTGTTCATGCCTGCAGTGAAGATTGACGTGAACGCCATGCCGGCGAGCACGACGGTGAGGCGTGACGAGCCCCCAAGGCCCGCCACAGCAAAGATGAGCCCCGCCACGCACAGCGCGCCGAGGAAGGCCGCTACGGGAGCGAGCCCAAAGGCGTTGGGGAACGTGCACGCCGCCAGCAGCACGAAGAAACCCGAGCCCGCGTTCACACCGATTATGTTCGGGCTGGCGAGGGGGTTGTCGAGCGCAGCTTGGATGAGCGCACCTGCCTGCGCGAGCGCGGCGCCGGCAAGAAGCGCGGCGAGCACGCGCGGCAGGCGGATGTTCCAGATGACGTTTGCCGCTGTCTGATCAGCATCCGCGCCAAAGGCGAGCGCGAGCACGTCATCTATGCCAACGGAGGTCGAGCCGATAACGATGCCGAGCATCGCGGTGCATCCCAGCAGCACCGCTGCGGCAACCATTGCCACCACGAATCGTCTGTTTGCTTGCAAGGCATGCCTGCGCTCCCCGTGTAAGCTTGTTGTCTGTATTTCCTTCAAGATCAGGTGCTACTTCTGCTCGTGTTGGTCCTCGTAGAGGGCCTTGTACAGCTCCTCGTACGCGTCATCCCAGTTGTTGTTGGGTTTGTAGAGGAACAGCTTGGGGTCGAGCGTGATGACGTGACCCTTCTTAACGGCGGTGAGCTCCTTCCAAGCCGGGTTAGCTGTGGTCTGGTCCTTGAGGGCCTTTTGCGCTGCCTCGTCGGAGTCGCCCATCGGCAGCAGGAAGATGAAATCGGGGTCGGCCTTGACCAGGGACTCCAGGCTGTAGTCGGACAGCAGGCTCTTGTCGGCGTCGGTGATGTTGCTTGCGCCCAGCTCGGCGAGCATGGTGCCGGTTTGGGTCGAGGAAGCCTGGACGCGCGTGCCGCCGGAGTACGTGGTCAGCACCGCGACGCTGCCAGCGCTCTTGCCCTCGGCCTTCTTCTTTATGGCGGCAATGTTCTCGGCGACGTTAGTGCCGTTTTCTTCGTATGCCTTGGTGTTGCCGGTGATATCGCAGCAGGTCTTGAGCATGCGCAGGTAGTCGTCGAAGGTGGTCACGTTGAAGTACGCCACGGCGATGCCCGCCGCCTGCAGGGTGTCCTTGAGGTCGGTCTGTGCGACGCCGCCGCCGCGGCCGGAGTTTGCACCAGTTAGGATGACGAAGTCAGGGTCGAGGGCGATGATGGACTCCGCGTTGAGAGAAGAGAAATCGCCGACCTTTTCCGCCTTGGATTCGATGTGGTAATCGGAAAATGCATCGTTGGACGCGCCGACGAGCGTGCCGCCGGCTAGCTCCCAGATGTTCGCAAAGCTGCCCATGCCCGCGACGACGCGGTCGTGGGAGCTTACGGTTACCTGGTTGCCCAGATCGTCCGTGAAGGTGTAGCCGGCCTCCTGACTTGTCGCGCCCTGCTGCGCGCCGTCGTTACCGGAGCTATTGCCAGAGCATCCGACCATCGCGCTCCCACTTGTCGCCAGGACCAGTGCACACATCCATGCGCAGGTCTTTGTTGCGATTCTCTTCATGCGATTCTCCTTGTTTCGTTGGTGCGGCTGCCGATCGTGGCTCCGCTGGTTTTTGTTGGTTGATTGCTCGCCGGTCTCGTGTCGCTGTCGAGCAGCGGGCTCTTGTCGTCAGAGCTTAGGCGTCCATGCAACCGAGCTTCTGCCCGTAGGCGCAGTAGTCGTCTTGTGCCATGTAGTCGCCGTCGTGGTAGTACGCCGCGCGCGCCCTGCAGCCGCCGCAATGCTTCTTGTGCTCGCACTCGCCGCAGTTGCCGCCGTAAGCCTGCGTGCGCAGACGCTCGAACACGGGGCTCGTTGCCCAGATCTCATCGAAGGGTTGTTGCCGCACATCGCCGGCGTCCTCGGTCATGTACGCGCATGGGCGCACGATGCCCTCGCTGCCGATAACGCAGTAGGTGAGGCCGGCCAGGCAGCCGCGTGTGTAGCGGGTTGGGATGCCGAGCTGGTCGGCAACGCGCGTGAACTGCGGCGCGCAGGTGGGTTTGACGTCGATGTCGACGTCTGCGGCCTTGCGCATGATGTCTTGGAGCAGCGCTTCGTTCTCGAGTACCTTGAGGCTCGTCTCCTCGATGTACTTGCCGCGTCCCACGGGGATGAGAAAGAAGATCGAGTGGTTGACCGCGCCGATGCTTTGCGCAAAGTCCGTGATGTCGCAGATCTCGTCGCGGTTCCAGTTGACCACGGTGGTGTGGATCTGGAAGTCGAGGCCCGCGCGCTTGCATGCCTCGATGCCCGCGAGGGTGTCTGCGTGGGCGCCCTCAACGCCGCGGAAGGCGTCGTGCTTTGCCGCGTCGAGGCTGTCGATGCTGATGCCCATGGAGCACGCACCGGCCTCCTTGATTTTGCGTGCGACCTCGTCGGTGATCAGCGTGCCGTTGCTGCCGAACACAGGGCGCAGACCCTGGGCCGCGGCGTGCGCCACGAGCTCGAAGATGTCATCGCGCATGAGCGGCTCACCGCCGCTGAAAATCATGATTTTGAAGCCGGCGCGCGCGATCTGCTCGATCATCGCCTTGCCCTCGACCGTTGTTAGCTCGCGGCTGTCACAGTCCGCTGCGTCCTGATAGCAGTGCTCGCACTTGAGGTTGCACTTGTTGGTCGTCATCCATGAAACGATCATCGTCTTTCCTCTCTCGAAACCGAGTGAGGATGTTAACGGGCGACGCTACGTCATGGTCAAGTGCTGCACGAGAAAAAGTTGGCGAGCGGCGCGGCATGCCGATCAAGGCTGTGATCTGGTCGGGCACCCTGTTTGGGGCCTGGTTTTTCATTGACAGAAATAACTTGTACTTCTGCAAGTATGAGTGGGTCGTGCGTCAGGCCTGCTCGTGCAGCGCTTCGAGCGCGTCTTTGAGGAAGCTGAGCGTTCTGCGTTGGATGCCCGCGTAGAAGTCTCGACCGTACTTCTTGGGGCCTTGTGTGCGTTGGTTGGCAAGGCGCTTGAGGCCGGTCAGGGCGCTGGGCATGCCGCCGAGGCGCTCGAAGCGCGCTGCCAGCTCACGGCCGCGCTCGTCTCGGGGCTGTACGCCGTCGTGCATGGCCTCGATGGTATCGCCCATGAGCTCGTGCCAGCGGTCGATCACCTCGTGGGTGAGCTCTGGGACGCTGCTCTCGTCGCAGCCCTCCCCGTTGATTGCCATCCACAGCACGTCCTCACGGTTCTGCATATCGCTGATGGCTTGGGCGAAGTCGCTCCACCGCACGCTCTCGCTCGCAGCCAGGTGCTCTTTGAGGCTACTGATGGTGTTGATGTTACGCAGGATCTCCATGCTCTCGCGTTCCAGCTCGCACATGCGATGGTCAAGCGCGCCGGAGAGCTTCTGGCAGTCGTCGATGCCCTCTGCTTCCTTGATCTGCGTGAGCGAGAAGCCGAGGAACTTGAGGGTGAGGATGCGATAGAGGCGCTCCTCGTCGTCAGTCGAATAGAGGCGCTTGTTTTGCTCGCTTTTGGAGCTGGGGTGCAGCAGGCCCTTTTGGTCGTAGTACTGGATGGTGCGCACGGTCACGCCCACGCGCCGGGCGAGTTCGCCAACTGTCATCAGACCATCTTTGTGTGCAGGCATGCCGTGCTTCTCTCGCACGCGGAATCGCAAAGTTGTTTAGCGATCTATTATCGCGCGCGACGTTACGTCACCGTCAAGTGCCCATGTGGGGATTGCCGCTGCTTCGCTGCAACCCGATGGTGCCGACTTAATTTGGCGCCTACGCGGGGCTTGGGCTCGATGATGCTGAAGCGAAGCTCGTTGTTCGCTGCACGGCATATAAGGCGGGACAGGGTCGTTCTCCTACGAGGGCATGCGGCTCAAAAGTCCCGCAGTGCCCCGTGTCTCAAAGCAAAATTGCCTGAATAATCAATCATTCAGGCAATTGCTCAAAATGCCCAAATACGGCAAGATATGTGGCGCCATTCGGTGGTATTCGAGGTTACCGAAACTGCAGAAACCGATTTTCGCTTCTATATATTCCCGTTTGTTGAACTGGGTAAATGCAGTTCACAGAGGGTCCGGAGGCCGTTATTCCCGTTATTTCGCTGATGGCTTTGCTCTGCGGCGATGCCGAAACAGTATCAGGCGGTACTCGGCAGCACCAAAATGCGAGTTCAGAAGCCAGTTCCCGCTACTCCCGCTCTACAGTGCCAACGGGCTTAGGCGTCAGGTCGTAGCAGACGCGGCAGATGCCGGGAACTTCGGCGGTCATAACATCAACGGTGCTGATGCAGCGAATGATGCAGGACGCTTATTGGGATCCATGCAGAGCTCTTTTGAATTCGGTTGGAATGCGTCGTTGCTAGCACGACGCATATTTCATATCTATTATTTATATCCAGTTGGGAACTTTTTTCCCTGATTGGGTAATGCATTTGCTCCGAAATCGATTTGGACCTTCTGCAACTCTGTGGATGCGGATCACAATTAATAGTTTCGTCTACGCCTTATCCTGCTATTTGCATACACGGCACTTCCCAGCGCCACAATGGCGGCTATTAGAAAGGTGCAACAAAAACCGACACTTGTGCCGTCTGCCGTGTTGGGGGAAGGCGAATCTGCCTCCTGCGCAGTTCCTGATTTGTCGTTAGAGTCGACCTGCGACTTATCGCTGCCATTTGCTCCGCTCTGATCGCTATTGTCTGGCGCGGACGGAGTGTCGCTCTTCTCAACGAATTTCCAGGAGCCGGTGAAGGTTACATTGCCTTCTGAATCTGCCGTGGTCATATCGGCGATGGCTGAATCCCTGTCGTAGCCCATAAAAATCCAGGTGCCGTTGGCAACATCTACAGTTGTCTGGGATGGTGTAATAGCGTTTACTGCATCGTTATACACATAGTTGTTTGTGTCTTTAGGAAGTACCGCTAAAACCTCGCTTGGCAGCTGTTTGTCGGAAGAGGTGCTGTTGAACGTGTACTTGGCGCTGAAGTTCTTGAAGACTTTTTTGAATTGAGCCTTGTAAACAGCGTCACCCGTGACATCTTCGATCGTGGTGTGCCATGAATCGAACACGTAGTCGTACTTGTCGTCGGACGGTTTCGTAGGAGTGGGTACAGTAATTTGGTCTGCTTTCGTGCCGATTTCGTACCAGTCTTTGCTATAGATGGTGGTGCCGTCTTCATTCGCGAAGGTGATTTTCACCAAAGACGGTTTTGCGGCGGCAACCAGGTAAACCTTGCCATCGGAGCCGATGCTGGCGTAGTTAGCGTACTCATTGCGCTGCTCTTTTGCCTGCGTTGCGTAGCGGGCATCTTCGTTGTCAAGATACCATCCGTCAATCTTTTTGTTGGTCACGTCATCGGGTTTGCCCAGGTAAAGCTCGTTCATGTCTTTTGCGGCTGGCAATTTTGCAACAGAGCCGTTCAGGTAGACGTCGGATGCCGCCTTGTCTGCGCTGTTGTTACACAGTTTGGTGTTGGTGATGGTGGTACCCGCACCTTCGCCGGAATTTGATTCCGCCGCAAAGCCTCCGCCGTAATTTGACGCCTTGTTGCCGGTGATGGTGCATCCGTCGATGGTCAAGCTGGTGAAGTTACCATACGATGCAACGCCGCCGCCTACCGCGGCGCTATTCTTCTTTATCGTGCAGTCGCGAATTTCAGCTGCGGCAGGTGATTTCATCTTCATTGCAAGCACGCCGGCGCCATAGCCTTCGTCCTGGTTCGCTTTGTTGTTGGTTATGGTGGTGTTCTTAAGGAATAAGCCCGGCTTTTCGGCAGCGCCTACGTTTGGGGTGGCGGCGCACAGGGTGTATGGGTTGTAGAAATACGCGGAAGAAAGAACGCCTGCACCATCGTTTGCTTCGTTTCCGCTAATGGTACCGTCAAGGATTTGCGCTGAGCTTTGAAGTTTGCCCCATCGTCCACCCTCGATTTCATTGGGTGACGCAACAACGGCAACACCTCCGCCCATTTCGTTTGCCTTGTTGTTCGAGATGGTTCCGCCTGTCATGACGAACGAAGATCCGCCAGAAACGAACACGCCGCCGCCGGCAGACGCGATCCAAAGGGGGTTCATGCCGGCATCCGCCCACTTGAAGGGAGAAGTGGCGAAGCAGTTCTTGATTTCGCCGCCGTCCATGGTGAACGAGCCGCCGTAAGCAACCCCTACACCTCCGCCATAGCACATGGATCCGCCGGTGATGCCGCAATTATCAATAGTGCCGCCGTACATATGGAAGGTGCCGCCCTGTACGGTTACGCCGCCGCCGAAGTAGTTGTTGCCTTTGCGGTCGGCAATGGTGACACCGGGGTACATGTTGCACGTGCCTTGGATCTGCAACAGGCCAGGTTCATCGTTGCTCTGTTCGTTACCGCCGCTGATTTTCAGCGTGTCACTGCCATCTGCCGCGCCCAAGTTCAACTGAGCGCCTGGCTGTACGGAAAGGGAACTGTACTGCCCAAGCGTCATGGTATGACCGTTGCCAAGAATGGTAGTCGGGCACGTGTTTGAGAATACGGCGCCCGTGTCTTCCAAGTTATCCGTCAGCTTAATGACGTATTCGCCGCTGGTTGCACCGTTCACGGTTGCTACCGCATTATCGAATTCGCTGCTGTTGCTTACTTCGATAGTGGTTGGCGTTGCTGCGAATGCCGATATCGGCATTACCAATGCGTAGAGTGCTAATGCTGCAACAAAGGTCAGTGCTATGCGTATTCTGCTCGCGGCATCGCTTTCATGGTCTTTTGAATTTGGATAAGAGCGTGTGCGCGCTTGTTCAGATTCGTTAAAAGGATACGAATGTGCAACTTGTTGATATAGGGCAAATCCATGCAAAATATGTCGAATTAAATCATTGTTATTGCGTATGGCTCTCTTTCCGCCCTTTTTATTTTGGCAACCTGGTCTTTTGGGCTGCACGTGTGGCATAAGGAGATTTAGAGGCTGATATAAAGTGACAGCTATCGCACGTATGCGTGCAAAGTGTGATGTTGTAGTAAGCAGATAAGCGCCTCTGAGCCTCAATACGCTGAAATACCAAAGTTGAACTGAGGGTGTTAAGAGATATGAAAGGTGAGTTGAAATGAGGTTTTCAAATGCGCGCATTGATGCGTTCATTGAAGAAGACGTGCCCTATATTGATCTGACGTGTGAGGTGCTCGGCGTCCACAATCAGCCTGGCGAAATGGAATATTTTACGCGAGAGAGCTGTGTGCTTGCGGGCACCGATATCGCTCGACGCATTATGCGAAATCTCGGTTGTGAGGTTCTGGCATCCAGCGAAGACGGGCAATTGGTCTCAGCGGGTCAGACCTTCTTTACGGTGCGGGGAGCAGCGGCGGATTTGCATGCCGCTTGGAAAGTGTGCCTTAACGTGTTCGATCATTTGTCGGCCGTTGCTACGAAAACACGCAGTATGGTCGATGCGGTTCATGCGGTAAACCCTGAATGCGAAGTTCTGACCACGCGTAAAAGCATGCCTGGCGCAAAGGACCTTCTTACTTGTGCGGTAATGGCGGGCGGTGCGTTTCCTCACCGCCTTGGGTTGTCGGAAACTGTGTTGGTATTCGAGCAGCACCTTGCGTTTTTTGGTGGGTTTAGCCGTTTCGTTGAAGAATTGCCTCGCATCAAGGCGCGCTGCGTGGAAAAGAAGCTGTTTGTAGAGGCGGATGCAAAACGCGCCATAGCACTTGCGAGGGCAAGCGCAGGCGGGCACGGGGTTGATGGAATCCAGCTCGATAAAGTTCCAGTTTCCGAATTGGCGGAGTTGGCTCGTCGGATACGCGAAATCGATCCCCGAATCACGATAATCGCCGCTGGCGGCATCAATCCTCAAAATGCAGGCGCCTATGCTGCTTGCGGCGTTGACGGGCTGGCGACCACGGCGCCATTTACTGCCAAGCCCGTGGATATGAGCGTTCGCATGAGGTCATTGGAGTAAACATTCGTAAGAATGCTTCCGTCATAATCTGCGGTTGTGAGCGAGTGTCTATAGGTCGCCTTTTTTCGGTGCTTCAAACACGAAAGCCGTTCACCGAGAGAACCGAACAGAGGACATCTGGAATCATACGTTCTGCAAAATAGTGCCTGATATTTAGGCAAGATTGACCCTAAATTAACTTGGATTTTTATCGTAAACTTTCGAGTCAATTGTTATCGGTGGAGTTTTATGGCGGTGCGGTACGACCTTGACAATAGGGGAGGTCTTTCCAAATATCAGTATCTTCATCGTTGCATTCGCAGCGATGAAGAGGTTAAGCACCTTGCCGCAGAGCAGGGGATAAGCCTTGATATGCTTTCAGATTATTGTGCTCATCCTAGTGCGAAAAGCTCCCATTGCGTCGTGGTGAATTTTGCCTCAATTCCAACTGGTCATGTTGTCGTTGCGATTGAGCTTTTGGAAACGATTTTCCAAAAGGAGATCCTTGCTCATCAGCGTTGATTGGCTTGAAAACAAATGCGTGAATCGACCCTATTGCTCTGGTGCTGGTGCGGTTACTTTCGTGATGCGGCGATGAAAAAACTCGGCATTGCCGTACATGATGTAGCGCAGAGATGGTGTATTTGGCGAGCTCTTTCATGTGAATGACGCGGATGGCAATTTGGCTCTTCTTCCTGAGGGGATGGACCTAGGTGCTGCCACTATGGTGAGCGACATGGTGCCGACGGGGTTTCACGGGGCTGAACTCGCCGATATCCAGTTCGGTGATGATGTTGCGGTAATTGGTATTGGCCCGGTTGAGTTGATGGGTGAAGCCGGTTGGTGCGCCCAATCCATGCAACTTCGGCTTTGAGATTCCGACTATGTAGGTAGCGAAGTTTAAGCCGTTAATTTGGAAATACCGACCATGCGCCTTGCTTGCTGCATGAGCGATTGGAGCTTCTGTAGGAAAATAAACGCGCATATTCTTTTGCGAGCATGCCAATCCCTGAAAGGACACTACCATGCGTTTTGCGAAGAAGATTCTATTTATTATTGCAGGCAGTGTGTGCCTTGCGCTTGGCTTCATTGGAATGTTTGTACCGGTTCTGCCAACAACGCCGCTTGTGCTGCTTGCAGCGTTTCTATTTTCACGTAGCTCGGAGCGCCTTAGTTCCTGGATTGCTCAAACTCCAATTTACCGAGCATACGTTGAGCCCTTCAAGCAAAGCGGTGGTATTTCTCTGCCTAGGAAGATGAGGATCCTGGCCATCTCCTATTCAGTGATGGGACTTAGCGCATTTCTGGTTCAAAAACCCGTTGTGTGGGTTGTGCTAGCTGCTGTTGCGGTTTTCCTGGCGGTTTTAATGTTGACTGTTATCCCCACCATTTCTAAGGACAGGGAACTTGACCATGGTGACGGCCTTGAGCTTGATGCTGTTGCCAGAGTGCGTGAGCACGACTAGTACTTTTATCCTAACGCAACGTCGAGGACCATCATCAAGCTGAACCCGATGGCAAAGAACACGGTGCCAAGGTTGGAATGCTTGCCTTGAGATAGTTCCGGCATTAGTTCCTCAACCACCACATACAGCATGGCTCCTGCTGCAAAACTCAAAAGATAGGGCAGTGCCGCAATGATGAGCTGCGAAGCAATGATCGTCAGCACTGCACCAATGGGCTCTACGATGCCGGAAACAACGCCACCCGCGAATGCCTTTCTTCTGCTCATCCCTTCCGCTCGAAGCGGCATCGAGATAATTGCTCCTTCTGGGAAATTTTGGATAGCGATGCCGAGGGACAATGCCAAAGCGCTTGCTGCTGTGATCTGCGCATTTCCCGAAAGGAAGCCTGCGTACATTACGCCAACCGCCATGCCTTCCGGGATGTTATGTAGCGTCACTGCCAATACCATCATTGTAGTACGGCTAAGTTTGCTTTTTGGGCCCTCGGACTGTTCGCTGCTTACATGCAGATGGGGGATTAGGTGGTCTAAGGCAAGCAAGAAGAGCACGCCGAACCAGAATCCCGCAAAAGCGGGAACGAACGAAAGCGCTCCCATCGAAGCCGATTGCTCTATAGCAGGAATGAGCAGGCTCCAAACCGACGCGGCAACCATTACCCCTGCGGCAAATCCCGCTAGGCAACGTTGCGTCAGGTTTCCCAGATTGTTTTTCATGAAAAGCACGCAGGCAGCGCCCATCGTCGTGCCTAAAAAGGGAATCAGGATTCCAAGGATAGTTTCTATTGGTTTCTCCTTCTTTCGGTTGATTTTCTTGCCTTTGGCGCAGCCTCTTTGATTTGCGTGGATGGAACAACGCGGTACGCGTTCGCGTCGGCCATGATGGCGCACCCCCCCGCTTCGCGGGGATGGAAGCGACTAATTGGTGCGGGTGGTTTGCGCGTTTGGCAATCGAATTGGCGACCCCTCGGAAGAAGCTTTCGGGGGGGGGCGCCAATGGGGTCTTGCTATTTAAAGCTTCGAAAACTCGCCTATTCCTGCACTTTCAATGCCTCGGATAGGCTAACCCGTTTAATCGAGCGCGTATGCATGAACGCTACTAGGAGGTAGGTGGCAAAGCCAATGCCGATGCACACGGCCATGCACCACCAGGGGACGTAGATCTCGATGTTGCCGTTGTAAGCGAGTAGCATTGATCGGAAAATTGCAGTGAGCGAGCCGATGATGAGGGGCTGGCACAACACAAGCGATGCGACCACGCACAGCGTGACCGAGCGAATGTAAAAATGCGAGACCTCTTTATCACGGTAGCCGAATACCTTCATATAACTGATGGAGCGTGCGCTGCGATCGATGACGGCTTTGGTGAGCAGGTACATGAACAGCAAGAAGATGAATACGGCCAAGCCCACCATCATGTCGATCATGGAGTCCATCATGTCTACGAATTGTTCGCCTACCGCGCGCATGTCATCGTGGGTGGTGTCGCTTGCGTAATAGCGAGAATCCAGGGAGAGCGCTTCGTTGCTAACGTATCCGTTGAAATATGACTTATCGTGATCGAACATTGCATTGAAGTCGTCGATGCTCATATACACGTTCATGTCCGATTTCGAACCCCAAGTGTCTTCCTGGCCCGAGAAGGTAAGGCTGTGGGTTTTGTCTTCGTACTTGTCGTAGAGGTTTACCTGTTGGTTTTCATTCCAGCCGAACTTGTCTGCAAGACCCGCACCGAATACGACTTTGCCATCGCCTATATTGAGATCCTTCCAGTAGCGGGAATCTGGTTGTACGCCATAGACGGCCACAGTTTCGGTGCCGTTGTTGTTTCCTCGGTCGTATTGAAGCTGGTAGACGGCGTATTTCTCTGCTTGGTCAATGGCATCGGTGCCGTTGTCGGTGGTGTTTATGGGGTGAATATCGTCATCGTCTGTATCAATGTCAGCGGCTTTTTCCATAAGGTCGATGGCATCGTCGCGGTTGCATCCAAGAGCGTCGGCAATGTCATCGATAGATGCATAGAAGGCGTCCTTTTTGCGTTGTGCTTTAGAAAGGGCGTTAGTTGCTGCCTGGGTAGTTTCGACAGAAGGCGACGCCATTGCTTCATGGTATGCATCCTGTGCGGCATCTGCTGCTTCTTCCAGTTCGTCTTGCGCGTCTTCTGCGGCGGTAAGCAGTGTACCGTTGATGGACTGCAAGCGTTCGAGTGCGGTCCACGCTTCGCGTTCGTCGGGTGTTCCTTCGAGTTCGAGTGGCGCCTTCAAGGTGTAGGTATGTTCGGCTACGAGGCTTGTTTCCAGGTTGTCGGCGTAGTGCGTCATGGTGGGCAGGATAGCCAAACCAAAGAGCAATAGCAGGCTGGCGAAAGCAATTCCTACGAAGAGTGTGGCGAAGTTGCCGAGGTTCCTCAGGAAAATACGAAGGCGGAAGCGCGCTACGAAGCTCAGACGTTCAGGTAAGCGCACGCCGCGCTTGGTGCCCGATTTCCCGGCAGCTTCGTGACGCAGGAACTGCAGTGGCGTTTTTCCCATTTTGCGCAGAAGGCCCACGAGCGTAATGATGATAAGTGCGGCAGCGGGCACCACGGCGCACTTGAGGAAAATACCCCAGTCCCAGAACACCTGGAACGGAGGCAGGCTGTAGGAGCCGTAGTAAAGCTGGCGCATGGGCTCGGTAAAGAATGTCACTCCGAGCGCGGTACCTAGACCAGCTGCTAAAATGCCTACAATTGCCGGCAGCGCTAGATAGTGCAGGACAATCTCACTTTGGCGATATCCACTTGCCAGAAGGGTGCCGATGATGGCGCTTTCCTGTTCGATGGTGGCGTTGGTAAGCACCACAAATACGAATGCCATGATAACGATGATGATGTAGAGCAGAGTGGTCCACATGGCCGAATCGCCTTCAACATCGTCTGCGGCGTAGCCAATTCCTTGGTTGGCGCTTGCATCGGTGAGGTCGTCGATATTTGCATCGGCATCCGCCATTGCCTCTGCCATATCTTTTTCGGCATCGGTGCGGTCTGCAACGGAAAGGTTGCGGTTGGCGAAGGTAAACGAGTAGGTATATGTTGGTGCGCCGCCAGCATCTTTAAGCGCTTCAAAGCCCGCGGGGGAAACTTCGGCAACGCCATAGGTGATGGTGTTCACGGTAAAGTCGGAGTTATTGAGGAAAAGCGCTTGGCTGTCCGGTTGGGTCATGATGCCGCAGACGGTGTAGGCGCTGCCTTCAAGATCGACGGTATCGCCCACATGGATATCGTTGTTTTTTGCAAACACGCGGTCGATAGCAACTTCATTTTCGGTTGCAGGTTCTGAACCCTCGCAGTAGGCTGCGATGTCTACTTGGGTTCGATGCTTGTAGGTACGCAGTGTGCGTTTGGTCCCATCGTCATTGGGGAGTGTGATGGCGGCATCGATGGAATAGTTATCGAAGAGCGTAACGCCGCCCACGTCTTCGGCTGCATCGCGTGCGGCTTGGAGCTGGCTATCGGTGGCTTCGAACGAAGTGGCTAAACGGCCGTCTTCGATGGTGTATTCGCCGTGCATGCCATCGATGATCTGGCTGATCGAATGCGCGGCAAGTAGAAAGCCTGAGGTCAGAGCAATGGCTCCGCACATAAGCAGAAAGATGCCAAGGTATTTGCCGATGTTGTTCTTGAGTTCGCGGGGGAGTCGTTTGGCAAGTGGTGTCATCGTTCGCCTACCATTCAAGCTCGCAAGCGGGCACAGGCGCTTCATTTGCTGCGTCTTCCGCCAGGCGTCCGTCGCGCAAACGAAGCACGCGGTTTGCCATGCGTGCTATGGCGGCGTTGTGTGTGACGATAACGATCGTGCAGCCATACGTGCGGTTCACGCTTTCCATAAGCTCAAGAACCTCTTTCGAGGTTTTGTAGTCGAGGGCGCCTGTGGGCTCGTCGCACAAGATGAGGCCAGGGTTCTTCACCAACGCTCGTCCGATGGCGCAGCGCTGCTGCTGGCCGCCTGAAACCTGGCGCGGGAATTTGTTGCGGTGCTCCCACAGGCCAAGCGAGTGCAGCAGTTCGTCTATGGGAAGGGGGTTCTTGGAAAGGTGTGCTGTGACCTCGATATTTTCACGAATGGTGAGGTCGGGAACCAGGTTGTAGAACTGGAAAACGAAGCCAAGTTCACGGCGGCGGTATTCGCCCAAGGTTTTTGCGGAAAGTGACGTGATCTCGCATTCTCCGACGCGGATTGTGCCGCCGTCGGCCCCTTCAAGCCCACCGATGAGGTTCAGGAAGGTGGATTTTCCTGAACCAGAGGGGCCAAGCATAACGCAAATTTCGCCTTTGTTTATGGTTGTGGTAATTCCATCAAGCACTTGGACGCGCGCCTCGTCGTTGCCGTAGTGCTTCTTGAGTCCGTTGACCACCAGGTAGGGGGAGTTGCCCTTCATGTGTGCTCCAATCTGGGTGCGTAAGGCCAACGGAGCGGTCGGTATGAGAGCAGAGTTAGCCATGGCTAAGTTAGGTTAAGCTAACTTTAACACAGATGCATAGTGCATACCGAAAGAGAATGATTGGGGAGATTGGGCAATTACCAAGGTTTGGACTTGTTTCTTTTTGCTGTTGAATGAAACAAGGCGCCCGCCGAATGGCGAGCGCCTTGTTTTTGCAAACAAACAAGCTGGTAAAAGCTACTTTTTGATAGACTTGAATGCTTCGGTCTGAGCCTTGATGCCGCGCTCGGCTGCTAGGCGCTCGATGGAAGTTGCGCCGAAGAAGCCATCGATACCAGGAACGTTTTCGATGATGTAAGCCGCATCCTTGGGCTCGGAGATGGGGCCGCCATGGCAGATAACGAGTGCATCGGGGTTGATGTCCTTTACAACCTTTACGATGCCTTCGATGATCTTTGCGCAATCCTCGAGAGTGCGTGCGGTTTCTGCGCCGATGGTGCCACCGGTGGTAAGGCCCATGTGGGCAACGATGATGTCTGCGCCGGCCTTGGTCATTGCTGCTGCCTGCTCTTCATCGAAGACATACGGGCAGGTCAGCATGTCGAGCTTGTGAGCCTCGGCAATCATATCTACCTCAAGGCCGTAGCCCATACCGGTTTCTTCGAGGTTCTTGCGGAATGTGCCGTCGATAAGACCTACAGTGGGGAAGTTCTGAACGCCGTTGAAGCCCTGTTCTTTAAGTTCGGCCAGGTACTTCTTCATAACGCGGAAGGGATCGGTGCCGCATACGCCAGCGAGAACGGGGGTGTCCTTCACAACAGGCAAAACCTCGGCGCCCATTTCAACAACAATCTGGTTTGCATCGCCGTAGGAAAGCAGGCCAGCAAGAGAGCCGCGGCCAGCCATGCGGAATCGACCAGAGTTGTAGATAACGAAGATGTCGGCACCGCCGGCCTCAGCGGATTTAGCCGTGATGCCCGTACCGGCGCCTACACCGAGCAGGATGTTGCCTTCGTCGAGGGACTTGCGGAAGCGGTCGAGGATTTCTGCGCGGGACAATTCAAGCATGGTTTTCTCCTTTTCCTTGAGGAACTGTCACTTTAATGAGCATTTTTCCAATAAGAAATACTGGCCTTATGGAAAGAGGCCCAATGAAGCTAGGATTGCGGTGCCGCTTGGGGCACCCTCTGTAATAAAAAGACGAGAACTAGGCGTTCTCGTCTTTTTGTATCGTTATTGATTCATGAGGTCGATCAGCTTTTGTGCTGCGGCGATGGCGAATTCGTCGTCGTTCACATGAGCATCCATTTCAATGAGCTCAGCCTTTGTCGGGTCGATCTCATCGCGAAGTACTTGGAACAATGCCGCATCTTCTTCGGGACCATAGAACGGCTGGCCTTCTGCGTCGATCATCGAAACGCCCTTCAAAGGCAACATAACGGCGCACGGGCCGATAGACATGTTCACCTTGCTTGCGATAGCACGCCCAATTTGCTCGTTTTCTTCAACCGTGGTGCGCATAAGCGTAACGGTTGGGTTGTGCTTGTACAGGTTGCGAGACTGGTAATGCTCGGGGACGGTATCCCACGGGCCGAAATTCACCATGTCGTCAGCGCCTACGGACACCACAGCGGGAATACCGTTAAGGGCAGCAGCACTGCAGCGATCGGGGCCAGCGTTAAGAACGCCGCCAGCAATTTCATCGCACCATTCGGTGGTAGTCAGATCGAGCACGCCTTTAATGAAGCCGCCGTTGATCAGGGATTCCATGCATTTTCCGCCCGTGCCAGTTGCATGGAATACAAGTACTTCATAGCCGTTTGATTCCAGGTATGCCTGTGCTTTCTGGATAGCGGGCGTGGTAACGCCGAACATGGTTGCGGCTACAAGTGGTTTGGAATCTTCGTGCTTGGGAGCAGTGTGCTCGAGCATGCCTGTCATAGCGGCAACCGCGTTGTTGAAGATCGTTGCAGAGAAGGAATTGATGCCCGCAACGTCAACGATGGAGGGGAACATGGCAATGTCGGATGCGCCGACGTAGGGCGACGTATCGCCTGAAGCCATGGTGGACACCATAACCTTGGGAACGCCTACCGGCAGCTTGCGCATGCCTGCGGTTGCGATAGCGGTTCCGCCCGATCCGCCCATGGAAAAGACGCCGTCAAAGCGACCGTTGGCATACAGCGTAGGCAAAAGCTTTTCAACGCCGCGCGTCATGGTTTCTGTGGCGAAGGCGCGGTCCTTCTTTTCGACGATGGTTGACATTTCGATATCAACTGCTGCTGCTACTTCCGTGTTGGTAACGTCAGGCATGGTTTGCGGATCGAATACGCCGCAGTGGATGGTAATGGTGTTGATGCCCAGCTCTTCGAAGCGGGTTTTAACGTAGGCGAATTCTTCGCCTTTGGTGTCAAAAGTGCCAATAATAGCAACAGTTTTCATGTAAGCCTCCCCCAAAAATAGATCCCAATAGCTTCGAGAGCTATTGGCTTTTTTACAATAGATTAAGAATTGTTAGAAATCAATGAACGTGTTCATCTAGACGGACGGATTAAGCTTTTTGGGCATTCGTTAGAAGCACCTCTTCTAACTTTTCTGTTGCTTGCTTATTTAAAAATAGTGTCGTTCCACCAGGTAAACAGTGTTATCTGTTTCTATTGATACTTTTCAGAAATAGGCCTGAATACCAATTCGATATGAAACTTTAACTGCGGTTTGCTTTATGCCATTGGGTTGTATGCTCGTCGGTGACTTCAAGCGTTGCACAGTCCACCAAATAGAAATCGACGATTTCAGCAGAAGCGGATTCTGCTCCATCTGCTGCGAAGCGGTGCTTTTGCAGAACGTATTCCCGGTTCGATAATCTTTCATGTTGTTCGTTCAGGATAATGTGTAGCTCGGTAACTTGGCCAGTTTTTTCGTTTGGTTCCCTGGAGATTACGGCATAGGGGTAGCCCTTAGCCGTAATTTTGTATTCCATCTCGAATCCGTCGACCCCAATGTAGCTGGCAACCGCTGCCATTTCTCGTTTGTATGCTTGGTAGTCCTGGGCGGTAGGGTAGCCATCTTCGTCGATCTTTGGGGCTTCGTTCTGTGCATCAGGAATTGTTTTGCCGTTATAGGTGTCTAGCTGGAGCTCTTCAATTTCCCCATCCAAGCTGAGGTTGTAGCGATAGTCGCTTTGCTCTTCGCCGAATATGGTGGCTGATGCGTGGTCGCTGCCCCATGTAGTTTCCCAGTTTTCAGGACTAAGGTTTTTGCCGTCGTTGGCAATGTCGAAGCTGCACGTTGTGACGGTTTTCCCATTGCTTTCGAGAACAAGACGGGCGTGGGTTGAACCGAAGGGCCAATCTGGTTCTCCGATTTGCTGGAAGTGCAGTTCGTAGGCGCCATCGGGAGATTCCGATACGTCGATATCGGTTGTTTTGTAATTGATGTTGTAAAGAAGTAGGCCGCTCGCCAGCGCAATAAGAACCCAGCTCCACGCTGCGATTCCCAGGAAGATTTGGATTCCCCGTTTTTTGATAAGGACGCAGCCTACAACGTTAGCTGTGGCAATGAATAGCATTATGAGAATAAGCACCATATCGGGGTTCCTTGTATCATCGTCCTTTTGGTTGGTGCTTAGAGGATAACGCTGAGCCTTTACTTCCTGAACTTATTCAATAGGAACCCGAAAAGGCTGATGCCGTCTTCTATAGCGTTCTTTGTTCTTGTGTAGTCGCCCATGGTGTCGTTTTCGATCATGCGCTCTCGATTTTCCTTCAGGATGCGCCCCTCGGCTTCGACTCTGGCGGATGCAAGTACGGAGTCGGCAAAGTATTCCGCGGTTTCTTTTCGGTTTTCGCGCATCATGCTCTTGGCGGCTTTGAGCGATTCCCGCCGCTGTTCTTTTGTTTGCGGGGATTTTTTCTGGGCGCATTGGCAGATGAGTGCCACAAACTTTTCCGAAAGCCCTTCAGACGCGAAGCGATTTTCGAAGGCATTGAAGTCTGCGCACTGTTCGCCAAGCGCGGCTACTTCGGCGCAGAATGCATCCACTTCGGGCCGCAAGCTATCAGGCACGATGAGATATTCATCGAAGTAATGCGTTTTCGCATCAACGCTTTTTTGTACGTCGCTGTTCATGTTCGTGCCCTTTCTCGCATGCGTTGACTAGGGAAAGTGTTCCTTATACGACAGTGCCACAGTTGTAAGCGCGAGGGAATGAACTCATGTCCCAATATTGGTACAGGTATGCGCCCTTGTTTCCCATTTTGGATGATGGTGGTGGGGCGATTGCGCACGTTGCTCGGTGGGGCCTGCCGCTTGTTTTTGCGTGGGGCTTGATTTTCGAATGTCTGTTTTGTTTTCGGCTTTACCTTTTTCTAACGCGCTCTATGAGCCAGATTTGGCCATGTCTTATATGCTTAGTGCGAATGCGAAATTGGTACGAATGCGAAATGGTCATTCTCGAATCGGGCCAATAGGGCAAAGTTTGCTCTGGGCAGTGTCGCCGATTTTGTCTGAAGAAGTATTCAGAGACGTATTGACTGCGCCGAACAGTGTGCCGTCGAATTGAGGAACGCGTAATGAAGATCCTTGCCATCAATGGCAGTCCTAAAGGCAATCGAAGCAATACCTGGCGTTTAACCATCGCTTTTCTTGAAGGTATTACCATCCAGGAAGAAAATGGCGGTGCACAGGCCCCTGAAATCGAAACCCTTAACATCAGCTCGCTTAACCTCAAACCCTGCTTGGGCTGCTTTTCATGTTGGAGCAAGACGCCAGGCGAGTGTTGCATTCGCGACGATATGCAGGGAGTTATCAATAAAATCCTGTGGGCTGACGTTGTTGTTTGGAGTTTCCCCCTGTATTACTTTGGATTGCCCGGTCAGCTGAAAACCCTCATCGACCGTCAGCTTCCTATGTCCCTCCCGTTCATGTGCACGGAAACGGAAAGCGGAGGGCATCCTTCTCGCTACGATATGAGCGGCAAGAGCACCGTGGTCATTTCCACGTGCGGCTTCTACACTGCCCAGGGGAACTACGACTGCGTTACCAGTCTGTACGATCGACTGTGCGGAAAAGGCGGCTACACTGCGATTTTCTGCGGACAAGGTGAGCTTTTCAGGGTGAAAGAGCTTTCGGAACGCACTGACGAATATCTTTCTTGGGTGAAGAAAGCGGGGCAGGAATTTGCTTCTGGTGGCATTACCGGAGAAACCCGCGGCAAGCTTGACCAGAACCTATTCCCGCGTGATGTTTTTGAGGTGATGGCAGATGCTAGCTGGGGCGTTGGAGAATCAGGCGAAAAGGAAGATCCTAGCCTGGTGTTCACCCGTCAAATGGCAGCCCTTTATCGCAAGGAATCATGGCAGGAGCACGATGTTGTGCTTGACATGAACTATACCGATATCGGCAAGGTCTACCGCATCACTCTCGGGCAGAGAGGAAGCCGGGTTGAAGTAGAGCCTGAAGATGGCTTTGCTGATGGTTTCACCACACGCATCAACACGCCCTTTGATGTTTGGCGCTCAATTGCAAGCGGCGAGATTGCTGGAGATGAAGCGCTCATGAAGCATCTGTATTCCGTGGAGGGCGATTTCGACCTGATGATGCACTGGGATGATTTTTTTGGCGCGGCATCGAGTGCGGGCGCAAATAATTCGGATGTGCTTGAGGGTGTGAACAGTGGTGATGAGGGCAACGGCAAAAGCGCCAGCGAGCCGAAGACCAATATGCTGCTGCTCTTGATTCCCTGGATCGTGTTCTGGGTTGTTGCGTCTATTGATGGGTTCTGGGGCAGCTTGATCAGCGTGACGGTATGTGTGCTGCTGCCGCTTTTGATGCATCGGACAAAGGCTACGTTGTATGACCAGATTTCTGGTTTAGGGGTAGGTGCGTGTTCTGTTGCGTTGCTGGCGGGAGCATCGCCGATTCTTGTTGTCCCGGTGTCATACCTTTTGTTTGGGCTGATGTGGACGGTTTCGTGCTTCCTGAAAGTGCCACTGACTGCGCATTATTCCAAGAACAGCTATAACGGGGAAGCGGCATTGCACAATCCGATCTTCATGAGAACGAACCGCATCCTTACGGCGGCGTGGGGAGTGCTTTACCTGGTTACGCCCATTTGGACTTACTCCATCATGCAAACGGACGCAGCAAGCTATGTTGGCGCAATTAATTCCGTTCTTCCCGCGTTGATGGGAGTGTTCACCGCATGGTTTCAGAAGTGGTATCCACGGCACATTGCGCGTGGATAGACGATCGCGTCAAGGAGCTTGGGAAAGAAGGCTTCGATCCATGGTGCGTTGTTCGCGCGCAGGTGATCTGCTCATTGGGGCTGTCAAAGCGGGGGCGATAACATGGCTGAATTGAAAATGGGAGAGTTTGGTGTTTCAAAGTATGGTGAAGCTATCTATATTGCCAGTAGCGTATTGCACCCTCCAATTTGCTTGGACCGTGTTAACAGCAGGGTACCTTCAATACAGTGAAGGTACCCTTTTTCTTTTATGAAGCGAATTGGCAAGCGAATCTGGTCGCGCTTAGCGAAATTATGTGTGCCGCTTTATGAAATAGGCGCTATGACTCAGTTCCTGCTGTCTGTGCATTTTGGTATTGGTTCAGCTTATGCGCAGTACGGAAGCCTGTAATTCTTTTATTCAGCAAAACATTTTCGGCAGCAATTACGACGATGGGGGGGGGTAAAATACAAAGTATTTTGAGAGCATAGAAAACAGAAAAGGAGGTGCGCAAGAAATGAAAATGAGCAATATAAACAAATTCATTTCAGGCCTGCTGGGTGTTGCGATGTGCCCCATGATGTTGCCAACTGCAGCATTCGCGGCTGATGATGGCGCAGCATCGGAGGTTTCTTCATCCCCGACCGAGTTGATTCAGTCTTCTGAGTCGGAAGGCGCTGATACGGGCGCAAGCTCAGGCGATACGCTTGCCACGCAGTCCGAATCGGCGAGTGAAGCGGCCAATGCGACGACCAGCGAAGTAGCTAATGAAGTAGCAGCCCCTGTAGCCGAAACTGGTGGGGAAAGTGCTACGGCGGCGGTTGCAGAAGTTAAGGGTTCGAGCTATCCCAGCCTTCAGGCAGCAATCGACGCTGCGCCGCGCAACGCAACGGTGAAGCTGCTCGCTGATACGAAAGAGAACGTCACAATTTCCACGTCCGATGTCACGCTTGACCTGAACGGCTACATCCTCAACGGCGGCACCGAGAAGGGCAAGCCCGCGCTGACCGTTACGGCTCGCGTTACCGTCATGGACAGCAGCGAGACCCAGACCGGTACCATCATGCGTGAGGACACCGCAGAGAACTCCGGCGTCAGCTCCCACTATGTCATTGACATTCAGGGCAGCGGCTGGCTCACCTTCGAGAGTGGCAACGTAAAGAACGACAGCGGCGCCGGCGGAACGAAGGGCGCGTCCCTTGTACGCGTTGGCGACGACAGCATCGCCAAGTACCCCGGTCTGAATATCAAGGGCGGTACGTTTACCCAGGATAACTTCATCGTGATCAAGGTCGATCGCGGCGATCTGTTCCTGAACGGCGGTACGCTGAATTCCGCTAAAAGCTACGCCATTGAGAACTGGTTCAGAGCTACCGTCAAAGGCGGCACGGTCAACGGCAACGTTTCGACATGGACCTACAACGGAAGCGGCTCTAGTCTCGAGATCAGCGGCGGCACCGTTAACGGTAACGTTGAGTCAGTGACTTACGACGGCGTCGAGGGCAAACCGGCGAAGGTGTCCATCACGGGCGGCACCGTCAATGGCACGCTGAACACGGTTGACTACAGCACGCATACCACTTCCAACGACCCCACAAAGGCAACGATCGGGGTCACGGGCGGTACGTTTAGCACCGATCCGTCCCGCTATCTGATCGAAGGTTCCGCCGCTACTCAGAACAGCGACGGTACGTACGGCGTGGCAAAGGCTTACCTTGCTCAGGTTGGCGAAAATAGCTATTACACCATGGATGAGGCGTTCAAGGCGCAGACCGCAAGTGGCGAAGCCATCACCTTGCTGCGCGACTACACTACGGGCAGCACGTTCAACTCTGGAACCAAGGCTCGCGTGGTTGACCTGAACGGCCACACCTGGACGTGCACGGGAACTGACGCGAACTCCGCAGCGTTCGAGATCAATAACCCCAACGCATCGCTTACGGTGAAGAACGGCAAGGTCGTGAGCTCGCAGCTCGTCGGCCTGATCCCGTCTGCCATGGGCGGCACCATCAAATACGACAACTCCATTCTTACGCTCGAGAACGTTGAAGCGTCTACGACTGCTACGAGCGGCATCGAAACGAACGGCAACAACACGAACGACACTGTTGTTCTGAAAGACAGTACGCTCAACGTTCCCAACGGCTTCGGCATTTACTCCCCCAGCAGCGGAACGCTGACCATCGACAACTCCACGATTAACGCGAAAACGATGGGTGCGCAGGTGTGCTCGGGTAACCTGAACGTTACTGCTGGTAGTGCGATTACGGTGTCGGGCGACCCGGTTGAGAAGCTCGAGGGCGACGGCGCCATCCAGGACGGCGCGGCAATCTCCATCGTCAACCGCCCCGGCTACAAGGGTCTTGGCCAAATCGCCATCACGGGTGGCACCTTCACGGCGAAGGACGACAACGCGGCAATCAAGGCCTACACTTGGGATTCCTCGACCAAGCAGGAGTCGGCTTTCGACAACTCCGCTAAGACAGTCGCTGTTTCCGGCGGCACGTTCTCGTCCGCCGTCTCCGCCGACCTGTGTGCGGAAGGTTATGCGCCTGTTGAAAACGATGATGACACATACGGTGTTGGAACCGTTGTCGCGGAGGCCGCTGGTAAGCAGTTTGCCAGCCTTTACGATGCTGTTCAGGCGGTAAAGCGGGGCGGTACAGTTAAACTTCTTGCCGATGCTGAATCTCCGTATACTCTCGTTTGCCGAGGAAAAGTAACGTTTGAGCTCGGCGAATATACGATTACGAATACGAATAAGTCCGGAATCGCTTCGGTTATTAAGGCTACCAATGGCGCCGTAGTCACCGTCAACGCGACTACGGGCGGCATCAATGCAGGTAGCGGCGCCACGAACAACTATGCGTTCTACGCCAATAGCGGCACCATCATTATCAATGGAGGCAATTACACCGTTGGCCTTGACAAAAACGGCGATGGAAACGCTATTGCATATGCCGATAAAGCATGGGGAAAGGGACCCGGCACTATTCGCGTAAATGGCGGCACGTTCGAAGCTGCGGCAGCCAAGAATGGCCATAGCTATGTCCTGAACGCTAAAGACAACAACGGTTGCACGATTGAGGTCAAAGGCGGCACGTTCAAAAACTTCGACCCCTCGAATAATATCTGCGAAGGCGAAGGCACGAATTTCGTAGCCGCTGGTTATGCCGTAACTGCGGTTGAGAACGGTTCCGACACCCTTTACACCGTCTCGCAGGCCGTGGCGCAGGTTGGCACGAAGGCCTTCGCTAGCTTGCAGGCCGCTATCGACGCAGCCCAGGACGGCGAGACTGTCACGCTGCTGACGGATGTCGAGCAGAATAGCCAGCTGACTATTAACAAGAACATCACGCTGGATCTGAACGGCAAGACCATCAAGAACACGAAAGACATCTGGGGCGATAATGCCAACGCCATCCTGTCCATCACAAATGACGCCAAGGTGACCATCACTGGCAACGGCACCATAGATGCCAAGGAGAACGACTGCTACACCATCAACGTGGTGAAGGGCGACCTGACCATCGAAAACGGCACCTTCTACGGTAACGTCAGCGTGGTTCAGGTGGAGGAGGGCACCCTGTCCGTCAAGGGCGGCACCTTCGACCTGCACCAGAAGTGGGACGGCAGCAGCAAGTATCTGTTCAACTGCATCGATGATGCGTATGCGAGCGGCAGCGCGAAAGTCGCCATCAGCGGCGGTACGTTCGTCGGCTTCGACCCCAGCGTCTCCCCCGAGGGCGAAGGCACCAGCTACCTGGCTCCCGGTTACGCTCCTACTGACAACGGCGACGGCACGTATGGCGTGGTCGCCGGCGTGGCGCAGATCGGCAGCAAGGCGTACGCTAGCTTGCAGGCAGCCATCGACGCAGCTCAGACGGGCGATACGGTTCAGCTGATCGCCGACGCCGTTGTCGATGCTACGGTGGTTGTACAGAACAAGGGCGCCATCACGCTCGACTTGAACGACAAGACCATCTCCAATACGAAAGAGATTTGGAACGACGACAGCTATAACTGGTCCCTTGTTTCTGTCAGGGGCAACTCCGACCTGACCATCACGGGCAACGGCGCGATTGACGCGCTAGCGAACGACTCGTACGCAATTGATCTGCAGGACGCAGCGAGCAAGTGCACTATCGAGAACGGCGCATTCACCGGCAACATCTCCGCGGTGTACGTCTTCGACGGCTCGCTGACCATCAATGGCGGCACGTTTAACATCAAGCAGATGAGCAGCCAGGGCGATCGTCGCTTCACCATCAACTGCTACGACTCGAACTACAAGAACGGAACGGCCCAAGTCAGCATCAACGGCGGTACGTTCAACGGCTTTGATCCGGCCAACAACCTGGCCGAGGGCACGGGTACGGCATTCACGGCTCCTGGCTACACCTCTGTTGCTAATGCTGATGGCACGTACGGCGTCAAGCTTGCCGAGGGTGCGTACCTGCTGCAGAATTATCGCACCGGCGACCAGGCCTCTTGGACGTATCCGACCCAGGAAGGCATGGCGTTTGCTGGTTGGTACAAGGACGCTTCCTTTACGACCGCCTGCACCGCAAGTGATATCGAGGGCGCTGCCTATGCCAAGTTTGTTCCCATCACCGACCTGCTGAAGTTTAAGGGCGGTTCGCTGAGGATGGACAAGGGTGTGCCGAGTGAGTCTACCTATCTGCGTTTCGGTTACACTAAGGCTATTCCTGAAAAAGCCACATACATCGAGAACGGCTGGTATTACAAGAGGCTTAGCGCTCCCACTTCTGGCGACCGCCGTCTCGTGGCCTACAATAACGCCTTGAACAATGACGGTACCATCACGTCGAACTTGGTGTTCAATGGAGTGGCGAAGAATTACTACACTGCCAACTTCACTGAAAAGGCGTTTGTCAAGTACATGACCGTTGACGGAACTACCGTCGAAGCAGTCGAAGATGCTTACCATTCGCGCTCGGTAAGCGAGGTTGCAGATGCTATTCTTGCGCATCCTATGGCAAGTGAAGCTGAGAAAGATTATGCTACGAGCATTAAGTCTGCAATCCAGTAGAGAGTTGAATGACATGCTAAAGAAATACGAGAGCCCCGAGCTGGAAGTCATCGAGTTGGAGAATCGCGATGTTATCGTTTCTTCTGATCTCGATGGCGACAACGGCGTGAATCCGGGCGATTGGCAATAGGCATTCAGCTTCGCAAGGCCCTGCTCGGCTTGCCAGGCGGGGCCTTGCGATGATTCACAGTTTGATGAATCTAGCGAGGGCGGGCGGTTTGCGTCCGCCCTTCGTTTGTTTGCGGATTTCCACTGATCGAACGAAGGGTTACTAAATCTATGGATACGCGAAAACGTAATGTACTTATCGGTGCGGGCGCGGCGATTTTGGTTGTCGTTGTGATTCTCGTCGTTTTGATGGTATCGGGCGGCTCGAGCCAGGATGAGGCGGCATCGAAAACTGACAGCGCTGTTGCAATTGCCTCTGATGCATCTTCTAAGGGCGTAGGCGTAATGCATGCGTCGGGCGACGGCACGGCTGACAACGAGGTTGATGCGTCCGAGGTGTACGGGGATTCCCCTGATGCCGCGACGGGCGAGTCCTCCGCTGGCACGTCGACTTCTGGCGGCGACGCTCCGAGCGTGAGCGGCTCTGGCTCCACTTCGGACAACCAGTCGGGCAGCTCGAACGCAGGCAATGGCGATTCATCCGACAAGGGTTCGGGCGATTCTGCAGGCAGCGACCCGGCGGGTGGCGCCGATCCCGGCGTCAAAACTGAGCTCGATGGCTCAAAGTGGACGGGTTACTACTAAGCCACCTATCCTTCTCGCGCCTACTGCTCGGCAGCTGAACAACCGAAGCGGGTTCCAGGACGATTCCCGGAACCCGCTTTTTTAGCATCCTTCATTTTTGGCGGCTGCAATTTTCCTGGTTCTCGTTTTGGGCGGCGGTCATTTTAGGGTCATCGTTTCGGGTTGCCGTCCGTTTTCCAGCAATCAATTTCGCAGACGCTTTCCCAACCTTCGTCAAAAGCGGCGGTCGCTTTCTTGGGCCTTCGTTTTCTTACATCCTGGTAATCTCAAGGCGTTTGAGCAGGTCGATGTCTTCTTGCGCGCTACGTGCGTCGGCGACGAGCTCGCTCATGCTCGCGTTGCGCGAGAGTCCCTTGCGTATAACGTGCCCCACTTGATAGAGGCACGCTGCTGGAGCAAGCCACGCGTGCTTGCGCGCTGACGCCCAATGAGCGCGCCCGCCCTCATAAAGATAGCGAACCAAGGCCGCGGGGCTGCGGAGGTTGTGCAGCACCGTGCGGGTTGCCCGCGCGCCACGTTCCATCTTGCGCCCCATGTTCCCCCGCTGCATGATGTAGAGCAGAAGGTCGCTCGCAAGCTCCGCGTCGGCTTCGCCAAACCACGTTGCCGATGTCTGAAGTCCTAAGTAGGTACGGCAAAGCCACGTTGTGGTGACCGCCAGCTTCTCCATGCCGATCTGCTGCGCCGCATGTTGAAAGCCGCGCTCCCAAAGCTCGTCGGTCAAGTGCGCGTCAACGAACATCTGCCAATCCAGAATCTGGCGAAGCCCCAGACCCGAACCTAGATGTTGGTTGACATGCGCGAGCAACACCAGGCCGTTCTCGAGCGGCGGCAACACGGGCACGCTGAAGCCTGCGACATCGGTCCATTTGGCGCGCGGGATTGCGTCGTAAATGGCCTGGTCAAGGAAATGTGCCTGCTGCTTGTTGGTGCATGTGCTGAAATACCGATGCAGCTCGATTTCGGGACAGCCCGCCTTCTTGAAGCCCGCGTGGCGCGGATTGATTTCAAGTTCAATATCGTTATCCCAGCCCAAACGCTCCATGAGCGAAAATGCTTGCTCGAAGTGGTCGGGCGGCACGATGAGGTCGATGTCGCCCATACTGCGACTGTTTGGCTGCGGGTAATGCGCCGCAGCCGCAGCGCCCTTCAGCACGACAACGGGAATACCCGCCGCTCGAAATTCTGCGAGCACATCATCTTGTGCCATCATGAGGCTATACCAGCTCGACAGGTTTTTCCCAGCGAGCGCGAGATATTCAGCCTGGTCGGCGGGATTGAGCGAAAGAGACTCAACGGCGTGCGCAGGATAGCCGATAACCGATTGCGCTACCAGCTCGGCGCGCACGGCCGGCCACAAATCATCGGGAATCGCAAGGGCGGGTTCGGCAGCGCACGCTATCGTGGGGGCGGAATTGAACGTTACCGCCGGGTCATGTTCGCGTCCAGGCCCCAATTCAAGCGCAGAATTGCCCTCGCCCGCAGCCGAAACCGCAGCCGGCATTTCGCCCACAGGACGCTGCATGCCACTCTCGGCAGCGATAATCTTGATTGCGTACTCTTCGGCAGCAGAAAGCTCCACGGGCACTTCCTCTCGCTGCTCGTTGCAGCATGCGTGACAACAGTGGAAATCGCTTGCGCGCTTGGCGGCCAAGCGCGCGCATGTTGAGTGCGCTTTATAATAAAACAACGACGGTCGCACCGCGCAAAATGCCTGAAAACGATGCAATAAACGCAGTGCTAAGATTTCCGCCGCCATATCACGCTCACCGTCTTCCTTCCAAGGAGCAAAGCCTATGTTCTGCATCCAAATTGCCGAGGTTCTTATCGCCATCAAGAACCGCTACGCGTTCACCGAGCGGCTTTGCGCGGACTACATAGTCGACACCTCTCCCGATGATTGCGATATTTCGATAGCGGCAACGCCCGAAGAAATTGCAGCCGAGAATGACGAGAAGGGCTCATTTTCGCCCGCATATTGCGAATCGTTGGCGCTCTACCGCAAAATTTGCACGCGAATGCTCGATTTCAACGCGTTCCTGTTCCATGCGGCGACCATCTCATATGCGGGCCGTGGCTTCGCGTTCACGGCGAAAAGTGGCACGGGCAAAAGCACTCACATCGCGCAGTGGGTGCGCGCGCTAGGCGAGCGCGTAACGGTGGTGAACGGCGACAAGCCCATTCTGCGCTGGCGAACCGGGGAAGTTGCCGAGCCTCCAGATGGGACGCCCAGCGGGGAAAGCGCATGTGCTTGTACCTCTTCCGCTGTGCCCCCTAGTGGGGAAGGAGTCGAAACCACCTGCAACCAGCCGGTGGGCGAGTTCGTCGCGTACGGCACTCCATACTGCGGCAAGGAAAACTGGGGACAAAACACGAGCGTTCCCCTTCGCGCCGTTTGCTTTATCGAGCGCTGCGAGCCGGACGAGCCGGACTGCCTGTCCCGTTTGGAAGATGACGGGGAAATCGTCGCGCGCATCATGAATCAGATTCTGATGCCGCATGATCCCGCTTTGGCTGTTCGGCAGCTTGATTTGCTTGATAGGTTGGTGAACAGCGCGCCGTTTTACGTGCTGCGTTGCACGCCGACTCCTGCCGCCTTTGACGCGGCGTTCCAGATGACGCTGTGCGATAATAGGCGCGAACGAATGCATCGATGCGAAGGATCTGGGCATGAAGATTAAAGACGGTTTCATCGTAAACAAAGTGGGTAGTCAGCACGTGGTCGTGCCGGTGGGCGAGGCCAGCATGGAGCGCCACTGCATGATTCGTCTGAACGATACGGGCGCTTTCCTGTGGGAGCAGCTTGGTGCAAATACCACGGAAGATGTGCTGGTCCGGGCTCTGCTGGCGGAATACGCGGTCGACGAAGACACGGCGCGTGCCGATGTTGCGGTGTTTTTGGGCAAGCTTCGCGATGCCGACTTGCTTGAGGAGTAGAAGCCTAACCGTTAGGTTCCAGTCGGCAAGCGATTCATGACGTGCAAAAAAGACATACCATCGGCGGCGCCTGATGCAGGTGGGTCTTCCTCCCCTGATGAGCCGCGTAAAATTGAGGACGTGCTCGCATTCGAGGGCTTTTACATGGGGCCGCCCGTGGGCGTTTCCATGTGGCCGATGCTGCGCAACCGCCACGACGTGATGATGGTAGTGCCAGCCGAGGGCGAGCTGCGCCGCTACGATGTGGCGCTGTACTGCCGCGGTGAGAAGTACGTGCTGCATCGCGTGGTGGGGCATTACGGGAACGGCTCTGAAAAAGGCTACGTGATCTGCGGAGATAACTGCGTCATGCTGGAATACATCCCGCGCGAGGACGTGCTCGGCATACTGCGAGGCTTCTATCGCGACGGCCGCCACATCGATTGCGAGACCTCCCGCGGATACCATGCGTACTCGAAGCTGTGGGTGGCGCTCTTTCCCGTGCGCAAGATGTGCAAGGGCGCAAACGCTGCGGTAAGGCGCGCGGGCAAGCGCGTTCTTGTGGCATGCGGCCTGCGCAAACGCGATGCCGCGAGCGAAGCGGGGCGAAAATGATGCGCAGGGCTGAGGCGCGTGAGCAAGACAAGGTCACCTACGCGTGGCTGTTCGCGCAGTCGAGGGCTCAGCATGGCCGCATTGTGGCGCTGTCGGCGCTGTGCACGGTACAAGCGGCGGTGCTCGTGAGCTTCGCTCTGGCATGCCGCGCCGTCATCGACCAGGCGGTCGCGGGAAACATCGACAGCTTGCTGGCAAGCGCAGCGGTACTTACAGTCGTTATCATCGCACAGTTGGTGCTTCGCCTGGCTATCAACAGCACCCAGGAGCGCATTCGGGCCCGTTTCGCCCTTGAACTGCGGAAATCGATGCTCGATAGCATCTTCGCCGCGCGCTTTGGCAATGTTTTGCGCTTCCATTCCGGCGAGCTTTCCAACCGCATGTTCTCCGACGTGCAGGTTGTGTCGAACGGCGTGGCGACCATCATCCCGAGCTTTGTGTCCATGCTCATGCAGCTTGTGTTCGCCATTGCGGTGCTCGCGCTGATCAGCCCGCCCATGGTGGCCCTGTTCGCTGCCGCCGCGCTGCTTTCGTTTGTGCTGGCGCGCACGCTGCGCGGACGGTTGAAGATGCTGCACAAGATCGTGCAGGAAAAGGAAGGCGCTGTGCGCGTGTTTCTGCAAGAGGCGCTCGAGCATCAGCTGGTCATCCGCTCGTTCGGGGCTCAGCCTGCCACGAGCGCACGAGCCGACACGCTGCAGGAGGATCATTTCACCGCGCAGATGCGTCGACGCGGGTACTCCATCGCCGCCAACGCGAGTTTCTCGTTCTTCTTCAACGCGCTGTACGCCGTGGCACTCACGTGGTGTGCGTTCGAGCTTCTGCATGGCACCATGAGCTACGGTACGCTTATGGCGGTGCTGCAGCTGGTGGCGCGCATTCAGGCGCCGGTTTCAAGCTTGTCGGGCATGCTGCCGCAGCTGTATCAGACGCTGGCATCGGCGGAGCGCCTGATGGAGGTGGCGGAATTGCCGCACTCGGAGGGCTTCTTGCCTGTGGCCGCCGAGGAATTCTATCAGCGGCTCTCAGGCGTGCGGATGCGCGATCTGGCGTTTTCCTACGACGATGAGGAAGCGGAAGGTGTCGCCGCTTGCGCCGAGGGGGAGAAAGCAAAAGGCGCTTCCATGCACATTGGGGGAGCGAGGGAGGAAGATGGCGCTGCGTCCCTGGATGGGCCCGATACCGTTGAAAGCGCCCCGAATCGCTGCGTAGAAGTTATCGATTCCCCCTACGGTGCGGGCGAGACAGAAGGCGGCGTTGCGTCTGCAGGGGGGATGGAGGCTCCTTCTGGGGAAGAGCCCATGAGCTTGACCTGCGCTAACGTATTCGTTCCCAAGGGTTCCTTCGTGGCGGTGGAAGGTCCATCCGGCTCCGGGAAATCCACGCTGTTCAAGCTGCTATTAGGTGCCTACGATGCGGACGGCTTCGTGTACGAGCTCTCCGTAGGTGCCGCGACGTCCGCAGCTGCTGTGCCCGATGCCCCCGCAAGCTCGGTCGCTACGGGCGCGCCTCTTACTGATGCCCCTGCGAGTGCGTTCGCCGTTCCCGCCTGCTCTGCATCTCAGGTGCCGCCTGGCGTGTTTGCCTATGTGCCGCAAGACAACTTCCTATTCGCAGGCTCAATTCGCGAAAACGTGGCATTCGCCGCCCCTGATGTGACCGATGACCAGGTAAAACGTGCATGTGAAGTGGCGTGTGCGTGGGATTTTGTGGAAGAGCTTCCGTTGGGACTCGACACGATGATCGGCGAGCACGGGCAGGGCCTTTCCCAGGGACAGCTGCAACGTCTGGCTATCGCGCGCGCAGTGTGCTCGAGCGCTCCCATCATGGTTCTCGACGAGGTCACGAGCGCGCTCGATGACGCGACCGAAGCGGCTGTTCTTGCCAATATAGCCTCACTACCTGGTAAAACGATTTTCGTCGCTGCCCATCGCGCAAAGGCGCGCGAGTTCGCCACCATGCGCCTTCACGTGGAAGATGGTGTGCTGGCCGAAGCGCGTTAGGATACTTTCCTGCATTGACTTCGTCAAACACGCCCCCATCGGGGAGCAAAACCCAAGTTCAGTTGACCTCCAACCATCCCCTTTGCTCCTGGCGCGGCGCCTTCCCGCCGCGCCAGGTCTTGCAATCGTCGCTGCATCCAAATTGTCGTGCGACAAATGCGCCTCTCGAGCAAAACATGTGGTGGATTATTGTTGGTAGATCAGGCAAAGTGATGAGCTACCAGCACGGAGCTGGGAACGGGGAGGAGAAGCGGAGCCTGTTCCGCAAGGGCATGAGGTTGGCCTGCCTCATCGGCATTGCCATGTTCGTAGCCGCGCAGGTATTCGCTGAACCCGCAGCCTGCATCTTCGTCTCGTATGATCAGGGTCTGTACGACCTGTCGGTCGGAGCGCTCAGAATCTACTGCACGTCCTATCTGTTCATGGGCTTCACGTACTTCAGCTCATCCATGTTCATGGCCGTGGAAAACGGCGGGATTTCCGCGGCAATCGCCTTCGCACACAGCCTGAGTTCACTTTGTATGCAGGCTGGAAGGCGGCCCCTGCTACCGTTGAGCCTGGTGCTGGCGACAACGGCAACAACGGCGATAACGGCAACAACGGCAACAACGGAGGCACCGGCGATAGCTCTTCTGCCAATGCGAATGTAAACATCAACACCGTTAACGACAATGGCGACAATGCCGCAAGCGAAGCAAAGGCGACTACCGTGAAAACGGGTGACAACCTTGCTCTTATTGGCGGCGCAATTGCCCTGATTGCCGTTGCGGCTGCTGGTGTTGCTGCATTTGCGCTGCGTCGCAGGAAGATGAACTAGTGCATTACGCTTGTTTATCTCTGTTTGCTGCACGGTAATACAGAATAGGGCTGTTTGATGAAAGGGGCCGAGCTTGGAGGTAGTGAACTGCGCCCCAAAACTTGGACGGATCAAATAAAGACTACGCCACTCGGGACTGGCTCCGGAACTCCTCCGGGGTCAGTCCGTTCAGTTTAACCTGGCGTCTCCGAGTGTTCCAATGGATTACGTAGGCGTCGAGGTCCGCCTTGAGGGACTCGAAGTCGGGCCAGCTGCGTCCCCTGAAGAACTCGTCTTTCAAGTGGCCGAAGACCTGCTCGGTGGCGCCGTTGTCGAGGCAGTTCCCCTTGCGCGACATGCTCTGGGTTGCCTCCGCCCTCTTCAGGCGGCGCGTCCACTTCTCGTGCTGGTACTGCCAGCCCATGTCGGAGTGCAGCACGGGCCTCGCGCCCTCCGGCATCCTCTCCAGCAGACGGTCGAGCAGGAGCTCCTGCTGCTCCATGTCGGGGCTGGTGGAGGTCGACCAGGCCACGATCTCCTTGCTGCCGAAGTCGTACACCGGCGCGAAGTACGCCTTGCCCCAGGGCTGCTTGAACCCCGTGACGTCGGTGCCCGTCTTCCGCCACGGCCCGTCGGCGGAGAAGTCGCGCCCGATGACGTTCTCGAAGGTCTCGCCGACGACGCCCTTGTACGAGTTGTGCCTATGGTAGTCGGTCTCGCGCCGGATGCCGCAGCGGATCCCCATCTCGCGCATCATCTTGAGCACGGTCTTGTCGGCGACGCGCGCGCCCAGCTCGGCGCGCAGGCACATGGCCACCTGTCTGTGGCCGCAGCCGTTGGCGGTGCGCGAGAAGATCTCCGCGACCGCCCCGCGCAGCTCGGGCCTGGTCGGCCTGGCCGGGTGCGCCAGCGCGTAGTAGTACGTGGACCTCGCGAGCCCCGAGCACGCGAGCAGGTGCCCCAGGTCGTGCCCGTCCGACCGCAGCGCGGCCACCGCCTCGGCCTTCTCCCTGGTCAGAGACCGTCCCGCTCTACCAGGGCGCGCAATTTTTTTAGGTAGGCGACCTCGACCTCGAGCCTGCGGCAGCGCTCCTCGAGCTCCTGCTCGCGGGTGAGCTCGCGCGGCTCGGCCCTCGAGCCCTTGGGCCTGCCCTTCGGCCTGGGCCTGAGCGCCTCGGCCCCGCCCTCGCGGTAGAGCCTGCACCATCGGTCGAGCGGCGTCATCGACATGATGCCGAACTCGGCCATCGCCGCAGGCTTCGTCATGCCGTCTTCGACGACGGCCCTCGCGGCGGCGACCTTCTGCTCGTATGTGTACCTGGCCTGCCTGCCGTCCATGGTCAGCAGCACCTCGCTTCCGAACGCGCGGTATATCTGCTGCCATTTTCTCACGGCCGCTTCCGGAACGGACAGCCTTTTTGCGGCCGCCGCGCGCCCTAAGCCATCCGCGAAGAGCTCAGCCGCCAGCCTCCTTGTCTCGACATCGTGCTTCACCCTGAAATCGATGCGCATAAGAAAACCTCCCATTTCTCGTATCCAAGAAATGGGAGGCAGTTCATAGTCCAGGCTCGGCCCCTTCGCTTTGAGTGCAATTAGAGCAGCCTCCAATTGCGGGTTATTTCCTAGCTAAAGCATGATTTTGGAGTTAAGCAAAGCCGACTTCTGCCAACAGGCAGCACCGCAGGGTAATGTGTGGCGCATGACGTTAAACGAGGCTGTTTTCATTGTTGCTGTAGCGATTTTGCTCTTAAGCTGCTTCTGCTAACCTTCGTGACGCCTGTAATGACCCGTGAATTCGCTCATAATGATGTGGGCAATAGAGTTAATTCAGTGAACCTATAAATTAGTACACGAATTAATCATATGCATGAATAGAGCTATAATCTGAAAATTAAGAATGGCTATACCGCCGATTCCATTTGGGGACCCGTGAATACAACCTTACTTCGTCGAGCGATAAGCATTTTGCTTCCGCAACGCTCATAGTCTCGTTTATTCCCGCTCAAGGCTTTGCTGAGCCTTCTGATATGACGGGTTCTAATCTCGATTCCGCCTCTTCCGACAGTGCGCAATTGACGGGGGCAATTCTTCTGATGCTTCTATAAATGCATCTGAGGAATCGGTTCACGAGGATTCTTCCACATATGGTGAAGCTGGAACGCCCATGCTCGCCAATGTCGATGTTGGCGTTTCTTCTTCTGACGATTCTGACGTTGAGGGGGCTGATGCGCCTGCGCCCGCAGCAAATGCCGTAGCACCCCTCGTTGATATCATTGAGGCAAATGCTTCCGGAAACCCCCATTCGCAGATGTATACCACGTTGCTCGACAAGGACGGAAAGGTTGTAGGCACGAACGATCCCGACCGCGCGATTGACCAGCGTTATAAGTCTGTTGAGCAAGGTGGGGAAGGTGCTGGCCTCTCAAAGGGCGACAACGTGACGGTTCATTTTCGGATGGCTGCCGTGATGCCGAACAACGCTAATGGCGAAGGCACGGGCGTTCAGGAGGGCACAACCTACTATATGGAGCTTCCCTGGCAACTTGTTGCTGCCAAGCAGCATCGGCTTCGGCATAGATGCGTCTACCGCCTTCGGTGAGCCCTGATGGTGGTAGGAGACCTTTTTCATCGTAATATTGCACGGCTCTTATGCTGACGCCACAGAGCGCGGCGAGTTCGCCTGTCGAGTAAGTTTTCTCGGCTTCGCTGTTGATTTCCGACCTGGAATCCATCTCCTTTCGTCACATACGCTACGACGTTACGTTGCGTGACGAGCAAGCGCTTTTGCGGTGTATTTTCGCATTACGTTAGGTGTTTTCCGCTGGAGGGTATTTGATGGGGAATGCCGTCCGTTTTGCGACAAACGACGACCTTCACGGAGGCGAAAAGGTGCAGTTCGCGGTAGGCAGATTGTTTTCGTAACTGGCTTATCGTTAAGCCATGAACAGCGCTACCCAAATCGGCATTGTTAGGATACAGCCGACTGTGGTGATTACATTAATGGCGCTGGCGTACGGTGCGTCCTTCTCGTAAATTTGCGCCATTTGCACCGTTGCTGAGGCGGATGGAGTGATGGTGGCAAGAAGCGTAATGAGCAGGATCGACTGGCCGTTTGCCACCAACGCGTCTATGCCGCTGAACTTAAGTGCAAGCGTGACTATGGCAGGGATAAGCACTAGCCTGATGAAGGCGACGAGCCAGACGCGCTTGTTGGCTACGATTTGCCGCAAGTCCATGCCTCCGATGATCATGCCCGTTACCAGCATGGCAGCAGGGCCGATCATCTGTCCTACGTCGTAGGTGAAGGTGCCGAAGGGCTCAACAAGCTTGATGCCGAGCACCATGAGCACGATGCCAGCGGCGACAGCAAGCATGTTGATATTGAACAGAACGGCGCGGACATCAATGTGATTATTCTCGCTGATAAGGGACTTGCCATGTGTCCAAATCAGGATCGTTTGCACGCTCATGTAGGCAAGCGAGTAGACCACCCATTCATCGCCCAAGATGAAGCCGACAAGTGGGATGATCAGGTTACCGCAATTCGAGTAGATGCTTGCCGCCCGCTCAATAGGGGAGAGGTGAAGCGGCTTTGCCAGGATTTTCGTCAGGATTATTTGCCCAACCTGGAGCACGATAGCGCAGACAACTGCGAATAAAAAACCTTGCAGTACATCTGGAGTTAAATCAACCTGCGTTGCAGAAATGAATGCGCACGGGCAGATGGCGTATACAGACAGGACGGAGAGCGTTTTGCTGTCTCCCGTTTTCAGGAGATGAAGGCGCACTAACGCGAATCCGACCGCCATGATTAGGAATAGCGAAGCGATTTTTTCTATAAGCAGGAGAGTGATCATGGCTCTGGATTATACACCTGCGACGCAAGGGGTGAATGGAGAGGCTAATGGGGCAGCAGCTCCTTAGCGAATTCTCTCTCCAAAAATTGGATTGCAAACCATTGCTCCTAAGGCGTTGATTATGGGAAAATTATTTTAAGCCATCACTCGGCTCGCGTGAGTGCTTCCGTGCACGAACCTGAGCGAATCGTGTGGGCGCAAAGTAGATCCACAGAAAACCGACCTACGAACAAGGAGCGCCTTATGTACAGACAGCATGTTTCGCCGCAAACCCAGAACAAACGCACCAGCTCGCTCATCTGCGGCGCGAAGCGTCGTACGGGTGCCAGAATCGCTACTTTTGGATTGAGCGTCCTTGTGGCGGGGCAGCTTATGCTGCCCGGTATGGCTTTGGCAGCCGAAATGCCCGAGACCGTTGCGGGGCAAGACGCCGCTGCAACTGCAGTTGCAGATCCGGCTGCGCCTGTCATTGCCAAGCAAGCGGCAGTAGCCCCAGCTGCTACCGCCGATGTAGCTGCGTCCTCCGTAATGGATGCTGAGCTGGCAGCACCCGCTGCAGCTGCGACTGAATCTGCACCTGCAGCGGCCCAGGATACAGCTGAAACCGAAGCAGCCGTCGCGCCTGCAGGCGATTCGACCGCTGCGCCAGCACCTAAATCTGTCGATGTCCCATCTGCGCCCGCAGCAGCACTCACTCGCGGCACAGCCAATCCAGGCGGCGGCGAAATCAAAATCAATACCACCGTAGTCAACCACTTCTACGACCTTGAGCTGCCACCTGCTTTCACACTGATCCAGGACGAAGCGTACGTATACGACTTCCCCGATGCGCCTGAAGATTTCACCCTTTGGCATAACGAGTCTGTCTACTTCTTCAAGATCGATCCCGATACTGAGGCTTTAGTCAAAACAGACAACCCCAATGAGGCAAACGTTTCGATCAGCCTGGCTGCCATCGACAATCACGAAAGAGCGATCTTGGTCTTTACGGGCGGCGGCGCCGATCCTCTGATTTCCTACAGCCTGGATCTGTTGCATTTGATCTGCATTGGCGCACTCGCCGACTTCGATTTCAGCAACTACAACAACGGGGAGGGGACCATTCTCGAGACACGACACGAGTACTTCATCCGCTGTGTCTTTGGCAGCAACGTATATTTGATTGCAACCGACACGACCGATCCTGAGCCCGACCCGGGCGCCAAGCCGGACCCGGATGTAAAGCCCGACCTGGAAATTAAGACCGAGTTCGCTTTTCAGTCTGAAGCGGAAAATCCGGTAGCGGACTCTGTCTCCGCAAAGACAGCTGCGGTTGTTGAGCCTGCCAAGACCGCCTTGCCCGCAACGGGCGATAGCGACGCAATGGCGGTTGCCCTGGGCGCCGCTGGCACAGCAGCCGCAGCGGCCGCGGCTGGCGTTGCCGCGGTAAGGCGTCGCAACTGCTAGCTAGCACCGAAAGCGCACGTTCTCACAAACAAGCAAAACTCCAACGAGAAACGGCCTAGTCATTCGACTGGGCCGTATCTCGTTTCGAGGATTTGCGCCAGCGGTAGGGCTGTTCCAACAAGGCCCGAACGCACGTGTGCTGATCGTTCGAACCGATTGTCCGGTATCTATCCGTCTGCTCGCCATTCTGTTATATGCTGCAGCTGCGTTCGCTCATCAGCTGCGTATATGTATCAACTGCAAGGCCATCGGGAGAGTGACGCGATGATCTCATGCGGCAGTGGAAAGCCTTCATTTGCGGGCCTTTGTGGTATGTTGGCACGAAGCAAGCTAAGGCTGAGGTGAGGGTAAAGAAGCGGAGGGATGGCATATGGCGAAGATCGGCACCGGCGCCGCCGAGGGCAAGAGGACAGCGTACATCAACGCAAACGTTCTCGATGGAACCGAGGGCATGGAGATGCTTGAAAACCACGCGGTCGTGGTCGAGGGACGGCGCATCGTTGATGTCGCACCCCTAGCCGATGCCGATTTGTCTGGATGCGAGACCTTTGACCTCAAGGGCGCCTATTTGCTTCCAGGCCTCATAAACATGCATGTGCATCTGGCAGGCAACGGCAAACCCCAGAAGAAGCAGCGTGATAACGAGGCGCTGGTAAGGAAAATTATGTCGAACGGTCTTACGCGAGCCGTCGCCTACCGCCTTGTCTCTGAATACGCGCGCCTCGAGCTGCACAGCGGCGTCACCACCATACGAACAGTAGGCGGCCTGGGTGACTTCGACACGCGCGTGCGTGATGACGCCGCGGCGGGAAAGTTGGAGGCTCCGCGCATTCTTGCTGCCAATATGGGCATATCGGTGCCGGGAGGTCACATGGCCGGTTCGGTTGCCATCGCGGCAAGTAGCATTCCAGAGGCGCTTGCGCAGGTTGAGACTGCCAGGTTGCAGGGTGTCGATCTTGTCAAGCTCATGATTACCGGCGGCGTCCTTGACGCCAAAGAAAAGGGTACGCCTGGCGAGCTCAAGATGGAGCCGGATATGGTGCGCGCGGTTTGCGACAAGGCGCACGGGCTGGGCTTTATCGTTGCTGCGCACGTCGAGTCAACCGAAGGCGTGCGTGTGGCGCTCGAGTGTGGCGTAGACTCGATCGAGCACGGCGCTGCTCCGACGGACGAGGTGATGCGCCTGTTCAAGGAGGGAAATTCCTTCCTGTGCACTACGCTTTCTCCTGCGCTTCCGTATGCGCTGTTCGATCGCTCCGTCTCTTGTGCAAGCGAGGTCGAGCAGTTTAACGGCAATATGGTCTTCGAGGGCATTATCGCCAATGCCAAGGCAGCCCTGGAGCAGGGGGTTCCTGTGGCACTTGGCAATGACGTTGGGTGTCCCTGGATCACTCAGTACGATTTTTGGCGCGAGCTGTGCTACTTCGAGAAGTATGTTGGCGTGTCGCGCTCGTTTGCTCTTCATACCGCAACACTGCGCAATGCCCAGCTTGCCGGCATCGACGACATCACGGGCTCAATCGAGGTAGGGAAGGAAGCTGACATGATTGTCACAACTGACAATCCGCTGGATGACCTGCGTGCGTTGCGCACAGTAAAGCACGTCATTCATCGAGGGTGCTTTATCGCTAAGCCTCGCGTGAAGCGCAAGGCTGCGGTTGATCGCGAGCTCGACAAGTTCCTCTAGGGACAAATGACAAGTTTTGACGAATGGGCAATAGGTGCAAAGACGCCGTGGGGTCTCACCCCACACGGTGCGCTGCTCGCGCTGCTTGACTGCGTATTCTACGCTGCGAGCGTGCACGGGAGGCAGTTCGCCGGCAAGCCTGCATGTGCAGTGACGACGCTTTGGCGTGCAGGATCCACCTCGGCGCTCGACGAGCTGAGCCGCTACTTCACATTCAGCGGCATGCCGGTAGTCTCTTCGACCTACTGGAACATGATGCTCAACAGCGGCGACGACTCCTTTGGGGAAGATACGCTGCGTCAACTCGGGGAGAACATGGCCTGCTTGGTGAAAGCGACGAGAGCCTGATTTCTAGATGGCCCCCATCTGGAAATCATTGACCTAGCAAACGCCTGCTCTACAGCGGGCGGTTGCTACATGTAGGCGCCAACCCGTGACACCATTGGAACCACCTCCCGAGGGCGAACGCGATCTCGGGAGGTGGTTCTTCATTCCCCCCCCCTAAGTGACGTGTCTGCTACGGAACAATTGTCTTGTAATAGGCGCCGAAGTCTGCGAGCGAGTCCACGACGGGCATCATCTGACGACCGAGTTCGGTGAGGCCATACTCAACGCGGGGAGGATTTTCGCCATAGTCGTGGCGAAAGACCAGCCCATCATCCTCCATCTGTCGCAGGCTGTCGGTAAGCACCTTCTGAGAGATTCCCTCAAGGTCGCGGCGCAACTCGTTGAAACGCCAGGGGCGTACGCGCAAATTGCGGATAATGAGCAGCTTCCACTTGCCACCAATGAGCGCTACCGCCGTTGCGACTGGGCATTCCGGGAGTTCCTCTTTTGCCATCATGACAGACCCAACTTCCTTGACCTCGGTTTCATAAAAAGGCACGCAGTTACAAATATGTGCGTACTCGTATTTGCATGCGCTTTTGCGTTGAATATATCTCACGCAGGAGATGCCTGCAAGGCAAATCAACCCCAAGAGAGGAGCCGTTATGGCTAATTATGCAAGGACCCACATCGGTAACGAGGGCCGTGTCGAGCTGCACGAAGTGCTCGGGCTTACCGGGGCAGAGGTGAGTGTCAACAACCTTCCCGCCGGCGCTGGCGTTCCGTTCGTCCACGCACACAAGGAAAACGAGGAGATTTATGGCGTGCTCGAGGGCGCGGGCTCGGTCACGATCGACGGTGAGGATATCGAGCTTGCAGCCGGCGACTGGCTGCGCATTTCCCCCGCCGCACACCGTCAGTTCCGCGCCGCATCCGACTCGGGCATCACATACGTCTGCATTCAGGTCAAGCAGGGATCCCTTGATGCCTTCACGGCCGACGACGCTATCATGTTCTAATTCGCGATCAGCGCACAAGGGGCCGATACCGCCCGCATGCCCCCTTCGGAATAGGCGCTGAGCAGCTCCTGGGCGTGGGCGAACTCGGGCCCTCGCCTCCAACCGAGCAAGCGGTTGACCGCGAGATTTCCCTGGACGTTGTGAACGAAGAGCAGATAGGCGACTGCCAGCCCCAGCTCCCGGGTCACCCGTTGAAGGCGAGGAAGAAGGACACGAAGGGAGCGAAGAGCGTTCCGTCGGGAAGTCGGAACGCTCTGTTTGCATTTTTGGGATCGCCCCAAACCCTTGCCAGCTCTGTGGCGGATGTCGAAAGCTTCAGATCGATTATCTGCGGATTGTATTAATCCATGCCTGAATATCTTTCTCAGAAGTACGGAGCATGGATTCATCGAACTGC